>Ga0129336_10000358_pt1 | contig 26567 bp, 28 predicted proteins | sample CPB6_02_DNA_FD_96878 | JGI IMG/M metagenome (GOLD analysis project Ga0129336, IMG submission 96878) | Freshwater to marine salinity gradient microbial communities from Chesapeake Bay, USA - CPBay_Sum_0.6_0.2_DNA | ecosystem: Environmental > Aquatic > Marine > Coastal | place: USA: Chesapeake... | reverse complement strand
GCTGCCGCACGCGGCTGCATAGCGGGGTCCCATCAGTGTCCATCCCGACCGGAGAGCAGGTGCACCGTGAAGCTCCCCTTCCCCTTCCGTCAGGAGCGCCAACTCATCGATCTCGTGAGCGTCGACCTTGCCGATGGCGAGAGGGCGGAATCATGAACCTGCCCTTCCTGCGCCGTGATCGGCACCTCACCGAACTCCACCCTCCGCTGCACGACACCGCGCACCGCGTCACGTCGTCCTTCACCGTGGGCCTGTGCCGCTTCGAGCTGGAGTGCACCTGCGGGGCGCGCTTCGACACCCCGTACATCGACGAGGCCCTGGAGTACCACGAGCTGCACGAGCGGCTCGGCCCGCTGGCCGACCGGCTCAGCGCGTAGTTCGTCCGTCCTGCTCCTGACCCGCCGCGCCGGCTCCCCATCGGGCCGTGCGTGACCGAGGTCCGCTGAAGACAGGACCTTCTGCCCTGCCCGTCGCCCGGCCCGCCGACGCACCATGGAGGGCATGAGGACTCTGCTGATCCTCGGCGGGGGTACCGCCGGGAGCATCGCCGCCAACCGGCTTCGGCGGAAGCTGCCCGCTTCGCAGTGGCGGATCACCGTCGTCGACGTCGACGACCATCATCGGTACCAGCCCGGCTACCTGTTCGTGCCCTTCGGCACCTACTCCCCCCGCCAGGTCACCCGCAGCCGCAGGGCCAACCTGGCCGACGGCATACCCCTCGTCTACGGGGAGGTCGACCGGGTGGAGCCGGAGGCGAGCACCGTACTGCTGACCGACGGACGTCGACTGGAGTACGACGCCCTGGTCATCGCGACCGGTGTGACCCCGCGACCGGACCAGACCGAGGGGATGCTCGGACCTCTGTGGCGCGACAGCGTCCACGAGTTCTACACCTACGAGGGCTCCCTCGCCCTGGCCGAGAAGCTGCGCGACTGGCCCGGCGGCCGACTCGCGATCTCGGTCGTCGAGATGCCCATCAAGTGCCCCGTCGCACCGCTGGAGTTCGCCTTCCTCGCCGACGCCCACTTCACCCGCAGGGGCATGCGCGACTCCGTCGAGATGACCTACGTGACACCACTGCCCGGGGCGTTCACCAAGCCGATCGCCGCGCAGGCCTTCGGCGACACCCTCGACGAGAAGGGCATCGCCCTCGAGGCGGACTTCATGCTCATGGAGATCGACAACGATGCCCGGAAGCTCGTCTCCTACGACGAGCGCGAGGTCCCCTTCGACCTGCTGGTGACGGTGCCGGTGAACATGGGTGCGGAGTTCGTCGCGAGGTCGGGACTGGGCAACGAGTTGAACCTCGTGCCCGTGGACCGATTCACGCAGCAGGCGCGGGCCTACCCGAACATCTTCGCCCTCGGCGACGCCAACGACATCCCGGCGTCCAAGGCCGGGTCAGTGGCGCACTTCGAGATCGACGTCTTCGTCGAGAACTTCCTGCAGTACGTCCAGGGCGAGGAGATGACCCACCGCTTCGACGGCCACGCGAACTGCTTCATCGAGACAGGCGGCGGGCGGGCGATGCTCATCGACTTCAACTACCACACCGAGCCCCTGCCGGGCAGGTTCCCGATCGCCGGGGTCGGACCGCTGAGCCTGCTCAAGCCCACCCGCCTGAACCACCTCGGCAAGCTCGCCTTCCGGTGGATGTACTGGAACGTCCTGATCCCCGGCCGGCCCATGGGCCTTCCCTCGCACATGTCGACCGCCGGCAAGCGCACCGACCTGGTGACCGCCGGACAACCGTGACGACCCGCACCCGATCAACGCAGGCACCCCGATCAACGCAGACAGGGAGGACATGATGCCCACCACCACCATCAACGGCCATGACATCACCGTCGACGACGAGGGCTTCATGACCGTCTACGACGAGTGGGACGAGGCCACCGGCAGGGCCCTTGCCGACGCCATCGGGGTCGAGATGACCGATGAGCACTGGGCGGTCATCCGCTTCGTCCGCGAGGACTTCAGGGCCCAGGGCGCGACTCCGACGATCCGTCGCGTCTCCACCGCGGGTGGCGTCGACACCAAGCGGCTGTTCCAGCTGTTCCCGAAGAAGCCGGCCAAGAAGATGGCCTACATCGCCGGCCTGCCCAAGCCTGCCGGCTGCGTGTGAGGAGGACACCATGACCACCACTGCTCCCCTGCTCGTTCCAGACTTCGACAACGATGCGGCTACCGGACGCAGGCTCGCCATCATCGTGTCGAAGGGCAGCCTCGACATGGCCTATCCCGGGCTGATCCTCGGGAACGCCGCTCTCGGCGAGGGGGTCGAGGTCGACCTGTTCTTCACCTTCTGGGGCTTCGACATCATCACCAAGGGCCGGATGGAGCACCTGACGTTCTCGCCGGTCGGCAACCCCGCGACGCACATCCCCGCCGCGCTCGCCCCGCTGCCCGGCATGGCCACCATGGCGACGCACATGATGCACAGGTCGCTGCACGAGCTCGATGTTCCCGACGTGCCGGAGTTCCTGACGCTGATCAAGGCCGCGGGCGCCCGGCTCTGGGCCTGCAAGCTCAGCGCCGACATGAATCACCTGACGCAGGACGACCTGTGGGAGGGCGTCGACGGGATCCTCAACGCCAGCGACTTCATCGAGCGGACGGACGGGGCCCAGCTGCTGTTCGTCTAGCTCGGCTCCTCGGACGACTGACCGTCCTCTCCGGGAACGGTGACCTTCAGCGGGCCGAACGTCTGGATCCGGATCGGCTCGGGCAGTGGCACGACGCCGAAGGTCTCCAGCGCGCCCTGGCCGGCGAGGCGCATCACGTACTGCGTGAACGCGAGCGAACCCGGGTCATCGGGGGCGTCGCACGTCATCAGGTGGGCAACCCCATTGACCGGCCAGCCGACGAGGGGCTGGCCCTCGGCGAGCACGATCTTCGACGCTGCCACGTCGAAGTTGCCCTCGACCGGCACTCCGCCCACCGCGGGGCTCGCGAACAGGCTGCCCGTCTGCTCGTCGGCCGTCACCGTCATTGCGCCGCCGCCCACCTTGGCCAGCTGGACGTCATCACCCGTGACGACGAGCTCGCTGCCGTCCTCGAGCGTCACCGGAAGGCTCGCGGCCGGCATGACGTTGAACAGGGCCTGGAACACCGGCATCACCGCGACCGAGCTCTCGAACGCGAGCATCTCGCCGATGAGGTCCATCGACGTCGGCAGCTGCTGGGCGCCCGGGACGGTCAGCACCGGCCCATCAGTCCACTCCTGGGGAGCCTTTGCCGACAGCCAGGTGGTCATGGCCTCCACCGCACCGCTGGGTCCCTCGAGTCCCATCACCGTGAAGTCCGGCAGGCCGGTGAAATCGACGTCGGGGTTCGCCTCGCTGATCAGCGGGTCCTCCCACGATGTGATCGCGCCGGACAGGATGCCCGAGACGATCTCGGGCGTCATCACCATGCCCTCCAGGCCGATCACGTTGTAGGCGAGGGTGACCGGGTAGGAGAACGCGGGCACGGTGATGACCTCACCGGCAGGGCAGCTCACGGCGGCGAAGGCATCGACCTCCGCGGCGTTGGGCGCACGATCGACGAGCTGGACGGGGGCGGGCTCCCCGTCCATGACCTCGACCACGGTGCTCTCCGGGCATACGCCGCCCAGGGCCAGTCCCACGGCCGACATCGATCCCATGAACGACTCGGGCACCGCGACCTGCACCTCGCCCGGCAGGCAGGTGATCTGCGACTCCGCCTTGGCCGCGAGCACGTCCGGCGGCATCGGTGGATTGCACGCGGTGAGGGTGAACGTTCCTACTGACACGAATGAGGTGAGGACGATGCCTCGGACACGGTTGGCCTGCCGAGACATCGTCCCCACCTTCGATTCGTGCTTGCTCAGGTTCTGCTGGACACACTCACTACGTACTACTTGATCAGCTGGACGAGCTCACGCGCCTTGGCGAGCACCTTGCCCGCAACCGGAACGTAGCCGAGCGACGCTGCCCGGGACGGCCCGCACTTGGCGAGCGTGTAGTCCCAGAACTGGCGGACGCCGAGGCCGTCCGGGCCCTTGCCGTCCGTGCGCGCCAGTGCGTAGCTGAAGATGGCGATCGGGTAGGCACCCTGCACCTTGACGTTGTAGTTCAGCGACACGAGCCCGTCAGCGCCAACGTTGGTCTGGTTGGCCAGGTTCTTGGCGGCCGAGGCGGACGAGGGTGCGACGAACTCGCCGTTCGCATTCTGGATGCGAGCCGACGGGTATCCCTTGGCATCGCCGAGGTCGACGTAGCCGATCGTGCCCTCCTTCGCGAGCACGTTGGCCATGACGCCAGAGTTGCCCTTGCCGGCAACCGAGTTGGCCGGAGGCTTGCCGCCCGGGAACGCCGTGCCCATGTCGTCCTGGACCTTGTTGAAGATGGTCGGTGCCCAGGCGTTCAGGTACTGCAGGAAGTTGTTCGTGGTGCCCGAGGAGTCCGAGCGGTACGCGATGGTGATCGGCGTGGCCGGAAGGGCAGCGGCGATGCGTGCGTTGTCCTTCTTGATCTCCGGGTGGTTCCACGTGGTGATCGCACCGCCGAAGATCTTGGCCAGGGTCGTCTGCTTGAGCTGGATGGACGAGCCGAGGGTGCGCCCGGTCGAGGCGTTCTTCAGGTTGATCGGCACGGTGATGGCGCCGCCGATGGCCGGGATGTACTCCCAGCTCCACGTGGGTGCACCCGAGGTGTACTTCGAGTCCGTCATGGCCGTCACGAAGGTGCCCTTCGTGAAGTTGCCCTTGCCGGTGCCCGAGCCGGTCGAGGTGTAGGTGACGCTGAAGTTGGACTGCGAGGCGTTGAAGTCCGCCGCGCACTGGGAGACGAAGACGTACGGGAAGGACGCTCCACCGGCCGGGATCTTGCTCTCGGCCATGGCAGGTGCCGCCAGCGCGACCGTGGAGGCAGCCACGGCGGTGGAGGCGAGGATCGCGAGGGTGCGACGCACGGTGTTTCTCCTTTGTCTGGGAACTACGTCGTTCCAACGCTAGGCATGCCGGGCGTCGCGAAGGTGCGCAACGGGTGTCCGATCCGGAAGCCTTCGGTGAACAATCCGTGCCTCGGTGAACAACCCCTTAACCGAACCGGCCGTTCACGTAGTCGAGGGTCCGCTGGTCCTGCGGGTTGCCGAAGATCTCGGTGGTCAGGCCCTGCTCCACCACATGCCCGGGCTCGTTCTCCGCGGCGAGGAAGAAGGCCGTGCGATCCGAGACACGAACAGCCTGCTGCATGTTGTGGGTGACGATGATGATCGTGACGTCCTTCGACAGGTCGCGGATGGTCTCCTCGATCTTCAGCGTCGACGCGGGGTCCAGGGCCGAGCACGGCTCGTCCATGAGGAGGACATGCGGCTGGACGGCAAGGGCTCGGGCGATGACGAGCCGCTGGGCCTGGCCGCCTGAGAGCTCACCGGCGGCCGCCCCGAGCCGGTCCTTGACCTCGTTCCACAGGCCCGCGGCCCGCAGCGTCTCCTCGACGATGTCGTCGTGGTTGCTGCGCTTCATCCCGGAGAGCTTCAGGCCCGCGAGCACATTGCCCCGGATCGTCATGCTCGGGAACGGGTTGGGCTTCTGGAAGACCATGCCGATCTTCAAGCGGATCTGCACGGGATCCACGTCGCGGTCGTAGATGTCCTTGCCCTCGTACATGACCGACCCCGCGAGTGCCGCACCGGGGATCAGCTCATGGAGCCGGTTGAGGGTGCGGATGAAGGTCGACTTGCCGCAGCCGGACGGGCCGATGAGCGCCGTGACCGAGCGCTTGGGAAAGTCGATGCTCACGCCCTCGAGGACCTTGCGCTTGCCGAACCAGACGCTGACGTCCTGCGTCGACATCTCGATCTCACGATCGGTCGTCGGCGAGGAGTCGGTCACAGCGGGGGTCTGGATGGTGTCGACACCCTTGGACTCTGCGATGGACATGAGTGGACCTCTCTACTTGCTGCTCAGTCGACCGCGCCCGATGACCCGTGCGAGGACGAACAGGATGGAGACCAGGACGATCAGGACGAGCGCCGACGCCCAGGCGCGCGCGACGGCATCGGGGTAGGGCAGGGCGACGTTGTTGAAGATGTACGTCGGAATCGCGGCGATGGGCCCGCCGAAGGGATTCACCACAGTGGCGTCCGCCGATCCTGCCGCCAGGAGCAGGGGTGCCGTCTCGCCGATGACCCGGGCGACGCCCAGGATGATCGCGGTGATGATGCCGGTTCGTGCGGCGGGCAGGACGACCCTCAGGACGGTCCTGGCCCGGGTCGAGCCGAGGGCGAGCGCACCCGTCCGCAGGTCCTCGGGCACCAGCTTGAGCACCTCCTCGGCGGTGCGGGCCACCGTGGGCAGCATCAGGATCGCGTAGGCGAGGCCCCCGGCGAACGCGCCCTGCTGGAAGGCTCCGGTGGCCACGATGATGGTGAGGATGAACAGGCCGGCCACGACCGAGGGAACGCCCGCCATGGCCTGGACGAAGAACCGCACGTAGGGCACCGCACGGCCGCGCACCTCGGTGATGTAGATCGCCGTGGCGACGCCGATCGGCACGGCGATGAGCATCGAGATGCCCACAATGATGACCGTGCCGAGGATCGCGTGGCCGATGCCGCCGTACTCGAGCGGCGTGCTCGGGCTCACGTACACGTTGTTCTGGTAGATGAAGTGCGCGCTGATCGCCGTGATGCCGCGCGCGATCAGCGACCCGATCACGGAGAGCAGCACGATCAGGGTGAAGAGCGTCGCGCCGATCGCGTTCACGATGATGACGGAGTCCAGGATTCCGCGCCTGCCCCGCGTTGCGAAGGCGGCAACCCCCGAGGCGATGAGCTGCAGGGGCAGGTAGATGACCGTCATGACGATCGCGCCCGGGATGTCGGTGGACCAGTAGATCCACCCGACGATGGCGAGGGGGATCAGTGTCGCCAGGACGACCGACCAGGTGAAGATCGGTGGCTTGCGGCGCCAGGGACGCTCGATCCGCTGCTGCTGCAGCTGCGGGAGGGCGGACGGATCGAAGGTCGTGGTCACTTCTGCAGCCTTCCGGTCCGCGCGACGATGAGGTTCGCGATGACGTTCACCACGAGGGTCAGGACGAACAGGAAGAATCCCGCCGCGAGGAGCAGGCTCAGTTCGAACTCACCGGAGACCTCGCCGAACCGCGACACGATGAGCGTGGCGACCGAACCGCCGCCGGACTCGATGATCTGGTACCAGTTCACCTCGAAGACGATTTTCAGCACGAAGAAGACGGCGATGGTCTCGCCCAGCGCCCGGCCCAACCCCAGCATGATCCCGCCGACGATCCCTCCGCGGCCGTAGGGCAGGGCGACGTACCGCAGCATCGTCCACAGGGACGAGCCGAGGGACTCCGAGGCGTTGATCAGCTCCGGTGGCGTGCGTGCAAGCACCTCGCGGGAGACGGAGGTGATGATCGGGATCATCATGATCGCCAGCACGAATCCGGCGATGAAAGGCGTGCCGAGGAAGTTGCCGCTGGCGTTCTGGAAGATCGGGATCCAGCCGAGGTACTGGTTGAGCAGGCGCTGCCACTCCTCGGCCGTGGGATTCAGGATGTAGAAGGCCCACAGGCCGAGGATGACCGAGGGGATGGCCGCCATCAGGTCGATCAGGTTGGTCAGGCCCGCCGCGAGCTTCCGGGGTGCCAGGAACACCGTGAAGATGCTGAGCAGAAGCGATGCCGGAATCGCGATGACCAGGCCGATGACCGCCAGCAGGACAGAGCCGTAGAGCATGCCCCAGATGCCCGCGGTCGGCGGGTCGGTGTTGATGTCCCAGGCGGTGGTCGTGATGAAGGACAGACCCTGACTCTGGAATGCGGGGATGGTCTGCAGGCCGAGGAAGACGGCGATCCCGGCGAGAACGGCCAGGGCTGTGAAGGCCGCGACCGTGATGATCCGATTGAAGACCCGGTCGCCCCGGTGGGACGTGGCCGCTGCCTTCAGATCGCGGATCTCCGGGTCGGCCAGTGACATGGCCCAAATGTGTCGGGACGCGGTATACGAGTGTGCACCGCGGACCCAACTCCATCCCACAGGTGCGTGAACAGGCGATGAACACACACCACGGCGACTACTCGACCGGGCCGCGCCCCTCCACCTGCGGGTGCCCGGGCAGGGGCTCGGCGAGCTCGTCCTCGGTCGGGATCTCCGCCTCGACATCCGCCGCATGGATCGTGTGGAGCATCGACCAGATCGCCCAGGCCGCGAAGACTGCCGTCACGGCCCCCACGGAGATCCACGCAGCGACGGTCGGCAGCTGCGTGAGACGGAACATGACGAACGCGATGAGTCCCGATGCGGGGATGGTGATGACCCACGCGGTGACCATCTCGCCGACGACCTTCCAGTTCGCGCCCTTGCCGGACCCGACGCCGGCGCCCACGATGGAGGAGGCCGCCGCATGCGTGGTCGAGATCGGCATGCCCACCGCCGTGGCACCGAAGATCGCCGTGGTCGCTCCCATGTTCGCGGCAAGGCCCGAGTTCGCATGCAGAGTGGTGAGGCGCAGTCCCATCGTCTCGATGATCTTCCAGCCGCCCCACAGCGTGCCCAGGGCGATGGCCGCATAGGCGGCCAGCGCCACCCACTCGGGCACCATGATCGAGCCGTCGTCCGCCGCACTCGTGTAGCCGGCACCCAGCAGCAGGGCCGCAATGACGCCCATGGTCTTCTGGGCATCGTTGGCGCCGTGGCCGAAGGACACCGCCGCCGCCGAGACCAGCTGCGCACCCTTGAACACCGGGTGGTCGTCATGCCATCGGGTCAGCTTCTGCAGGCCGAGGATGAGGTAGAACGCAGCGAAGGCGATGCTGAAGGCCACCGCTGGTGAGACCACGATGCCCAGGGCCGCCTTCTGCACGCTGCCCCAGTCGATCGCCCCCAGGCCTCCTGCCGCCAGCCCTGCTCCGACCAGGCCACCGATGATGGCGTGGCTGGACGACGACGGCATTCCCACGCGCCAGGTGAAGTAGTTCCAGGCGATCGCCGCGAAGAGCGCTGCGAACGCGACCGCCACTCCTGCGAAATCGCTCTTCACGGTCTTCGCGACCGTGTTGGCGACCGCCGTCCCCACCACGAAGTAGGCGATGAAGTTGAAGAAGGCGGAGAACGCAGGTGCCCAGCGCGCAGGCAGGGCTCGGGTCGCCACGACGGTCGCCACGCTGTTCGCCGCATCATGGAAGCCGTTGGTGAAGTCGAAGATCAGCGCGAGCGCGATGACGGCGATGACGGTGATGAGGAGGATGTCCACTTACGGCCTCTCGGAGTTCACCTCGTGGTTGCACATCCGCGCCCGAGAAGGTGGACCGGAGGTGAACAGAGCCGGTGAAAGCGCTGCCGGCGGACAGTCTCCGGGGTCCTTGAGGCAAAAGCGCGCCACTCATGGAACGTGCGCGCGAACGTACGGTGAACTCCCGATGAACGACCTCAGTCGCGCACGCCCTCCATGGCCTTGAAGAAGCGGTCGCGCCAGCGGTCGGCCTTCGCCCGCAGCGAGGCGAGCTCGATCATCTCGTCCTTGCCGAGAACCGGGACCTCGTCGGTGCCGAGCAGCGGGGCGATCCGCTCGGCGTACTGGGACTCGAAGTGCCGCCACCTCTCGAGGGGATCGGCGTCCTTGGACTTGGCCACGCGCGGAACATAGCGCTCGAAGATGAACAGGCCAGCCGGCCCGGTCAGTCGGCCGACGTCAGGTCGATCACGGTCACCTCGTCGCCGGCGGCCACCTCGCTGACCCCCTCGGGGATGACCACCAGAGCGTCCGCTACGGCGAGCCCCCCGAGCACGTGGGAGCCCTGTCCGGTGCCGACAAGGCGCACCTCCCCCGTGGGCAGAAGCGCTGCGCGCGCGAACTGCCTCTTGCCCGGCGGCGAGGCGATGGACGTCGCCGACCGCGCACGGCGCTGGGGCCGGTGCAGGTCCGTCAGCCCTCGCATCCGACGGATCGCGGGGCGCACGAAGTTCTCGAACGAGATGTAGCTGCTCACCGGGTTGCCCGGGAGGGTGATGATCGGGATGCCCTGGTCGCCGACCGTGCCACAGCCCTGCGGCATGCCCGGGTTCATCGCCACCTTGACGAAGTCGACCGAGCCCAGCTGGCTGAGCACCGCCTTGACGGTGTCATAGGCCCCCATGCTCACCCCGCCGCTGGTCAGGATGAGGTCGCACCGGTGCAGCTGGTCCTCGACGGCCGACAGGAAGGCCTGGTCGTCGTCGACTACGGGCCCCACGCGGTACGCCTCGGCTCCGGCCTCCCGGCAGGCGGCGACGAGCAGGTACGAGTTGCTGTCGCTGATGAGGCCATGGCGAAGGGGCGTCCCGGGCTCGACGAGCTCCGAGCCGGTGGAGATCACCGCGACCCTCGGCTGGGGGTGCGCGGTCACATGCCCGCAGCCGACGGCGGCGAGGATGGCCACCTGGCGCGCGCCGATGAGCGTCCCGGCCGTCAGCACGACCTCCCCCGCGACGACGTCCTCCGCGGCACGCCGGATGTACGCGCCGGTATCGACGGGCGAGGTGACTCGGACGGTCTCGGTCCCGGCGTCCGTGCGCTCGACCGGGACGACGGCGTCCGCGCCCTCGGGCATGGGCGCACCCGTCATGATGCGGATCGCGGTGCCGGGGCGCAGCGCCTCGGAGGCCCGGTACCCCGCGGGCACGTCGTCGATCACCTCGAGGACCACCGGCGCCGCCTCGGTGGCCGCCGCGACATCGGCCGCCAGCACCGCGTACCCGTCCATCGAGGAGTTGTCGAACGAGGGCAGCGGCCACGGCGCCGTCACGTCCTGCGCGAGCACGCAGCCCTGGGCCGACGAGAGCGGCAGGTCGATCGCCGCCAGCGGCTGCACGAGGGCGAGGACGCGGTCGAGGTAGTCGTCGACGCCCAGCACGGAGGAGACTCTAGGTGCAGCCGGGGCTCAGCGCTCAGCCATGCTGTTGACGCCCTTGACGCCCATCACGACGCTGAGCAGCTGGGCCCGGGCGTCACCCTTGTTGCTGATGTTGTGCCAGATCCCCTTGGCCTGCAGGAATGCGCTGCCCACTGGGAAGTCCTTCACCACCCCCGCGTCGTACTCGACGCTGATGGTGCCCTCCATGACGTAGACGTAGACCGGCACCCGGTACTTGCGCCAGCCCGATTCCTGCCCGGGCTCCAGCACCTCGATCTCGCTGCTGACCTGGGCCTGCTTGCCCTTGGGATAGGCGATCGGCTGGTCGAGTGCATTGAGCGACTGGGCCTCCATGAGCACCGCCGCGCCCTCGGAGGCGATGACCTCGCCGAGGGTCGTCTGCTCGGCCTGCGGCTCATCGCCTCCGCCGCATGCCGCCAGCAGCGTGCCGGCGAGTCCAGCAGCGATGGCGAACGCAACGACGCGCGGCACGCGAATCATGCGTGCATGGTAAGTCGCCGGACCCCGCCACGGAAGCCGTTGCCTATGACTGACAGGCTGCCCTGATGGTTCGCCGCTGGGCCGTCCTCGCCCCCTCGCGCAGCGTCCCGGTGACCTCGTGGCGCGCCCCCTCGCGGTGGCGATGCCGGCCGACCACCTTCCTCCTCCTCGTCCTGGGCCTGTGGCTGTTCGGCACGGGCGAGGCCCTACTCGTGTCGGCGGGCCTGGGCAACGGCCCGTGGACCGTGCTCGCTCAGGGCCTCACGACGCGCATCGACATCTCCATCGGCCTGGCGACGTTTCTCATCAGCGTCACGGTGCTGCTGCTGTGGATCCCCCTGCGCGAGCGCCCCGGCCTGGGCACCGTGATGAACGCCATCGTCATCTCCGCAGCCCTGCAGGTGATGGTCCTCGTGCTGCCGAGCCCGGATGGCACGAGTCCGGCGATACTCCTCCTGCGGCTGGCCATGGTCCTGCTCGGCATTGCGCTCATCGGACTCGGCAGCGGCATCTACCTCACGACGGGCCTGGGGCCCGGGCCGCGCGACGGCTGGATGACCGGCATCCACCAGCGCACGGGGTGGCCGGTGAGCCGGGTGCGCCTGGGGATCGAGGCCGTCGTGCTGGCCCTCGGCTGGCTGCTCGGCGGCACGGTCGGCATCGGCACCGTGCTGTTCGCCCTGCTCATCGGGCCGGCCGTCGGCTACGGGCTGCGTCTCACGGCGGCCATCGACGGCAGTCGAACGCGGGCGGTCGACGAGGACGAGCACCCCGAACTCGAGGCCTGAAACGCTCGGGCACGACCTATCCTGACCCGATGGCCGCGCGCATCTGGCTCATCCGGCACGGCGAGACCCAGTGGAGCCGGGACGGACGCCATACCGGGCGCACCGACATCCCCCTCACCGAGGAGGGCGCTGCGGCTGCAGCGCGGCTGGCGCCTGCGGTCTCCCGCATCGACGCCGGCCTCGTGCTGTGCAGTCCCCTGACCCGTGCCCGGGACACCGCGCGGCTGGCCGGACTGTCGCCTGACGAGCTCACCGACGATCTCCTGGAGTGGGACTACGGCGTCTGGGAGGGCCGGACCACCCCTGGGATCCGCACCGACCTCCACGATCCGCAGTGGCTGATCTGGGACCACCCGGTGCCGCCGGGCGACTCGCCGGGCGAGCAGCTCGACGACGTCGCGCAGCGCGTGGAGCGCGTCATCGGCCGCTGCACGCCTGTGCTCGACGAGGATCGGGACTGCGTCCTTGTGGCGCACGGCCACGTGCTGCGCATCCTCACCGCACGCTGGCTGGGGCTGCCCCCGATCGACGGTCGGCTGTTCGCCTTGGACGCCGGGCGGCTGTCCGCGCTCGGCTTCGAGCACCGCACCCCGGTGATCGCCCTGTGGAACGCGGCCTCGTGACGCGTGTGGAAGGCTGATCCCGTGCCCGAGGAATCCCCGAACGACGGACCGAGTCCCCGCACGCTGCGCTTCTCCCTGTTCCTGCAGGGCTTCGCCCTGCTGATGATGGGCGGGGCCTTCATCGTGCGGGCTGCCGTCCTCGGCTGGGACATCACCACGGTGTTCCTCGGCCTCCTCGTCATCGTGATCGTGGGCGCGATGCTGTGGACGATCAGCAGGCTCCGCAGTGGCTGACACGAGCGGTGCGGCGTGGCGCGGCTTCGCCAGTGACAACTACGCCGGAGTCCACCCCGACGTGATGGCCGCCATGGTCGCGGCCAACGAGGGTCACCAGGTCTCGTACGGAGACGACGACACCACCGCTCTCCTCCAGGCCGTGATCCGCGAGCAGTTCGGCCCGCGTGCAGAGGTCTACCCCGTCTTCAACGGCACCGGCGCGAACGTGGTGGCGCTCCAGGCGCTCACCCGCCGATGGGAGTCGGTGGTGTGCGCCCAGACTGCGCACATCAACGCCGATGAGGGTGGTGCGCCGGAGGTCATGGCCGGACTGAAGCTCTGGACGGTGCCTGCACCCGACGGGCGTCTGACGCCTGCACTGATCGACTCCCAGGCCTGGGGCTTCGGCACGGTCCACCGCTCCCAGTCCGGCGTCGTCTCGCTGACCCAGTCGACGGAGTACGGGACGCTCTACAGGCGCGAGCAGGTGCGCGCCATCGCCGACCACGTTCACGGGCTCGGCCTGCGGCTGCACGTCGACGGTGCACGGCTCGCGAATGCCGCCGCTGCCTTGGGCTGCTCGCTCGCCGAGGCCGCCGAGGGGGCGGACGTCATCTCGCTCGGCGGCACGAAGAACGGCGGGATGCTCAGCGAGGCCATCGTCGTCATCGACCCCGATACCGCTCCGGGAGTCGACTTCCTGCGCAAGACGTCCATGCAACTGGCCAGCAAGATGCGCTTCATCAGTGCGCAGCTGCTCGCACTGCTCACCGACGAACTCTGGCGCCGCAACGCACTGCACGCCAATGCGATGGCGCAGCGCCTCGCCGCCCGGGTCCGGGAGATCGACGGCGTCGTCATCACGCAGCCGGTGGAGGTGAACGCCGTCTTCGCCATCCTGCCCCGAGACGTGACCGAGGAACTCCAGCGGACCCACCGCTTCTACACGTGGGACGAGCACACTGGCGAGGTGCGGTGGATGTGCTCGTGGGACACCACCGCCGAGGACGTCGACGACTTCGCCGACGCCATCGCAGGTGCGATGCAGCGCAGCAGCTGACCTCACTCCCCCGACTGGGCCCAGCGGGTCGAGGTGTCCGTCCCTCGCGCGAGCCGGGCCCGTGCGGCCTGGTCGTCGGCGACGGAGCGTGCGAACACCGCGTCGAGGTGCAGGGCCGCCACCCGGACAGGGCCTGGCGTCGAGTCGGCATGCATGGAGGCCAGGTCCAATGCGCGCTCCCAGGGCCCCTGGGTCACGCGGACCGACTGGGTGCGCGCGTGCGGCATCACCGCCAGGCGGCGCGTGATGCGACCGCGCCGGCTCGCCAGGATCGTGCCGTCCCAGGCCACCGCAAGACGGCGCCACTGCACGGGTGCGCGCCAGCGCGCACGCGGGGGAGCCTCGTGCCACTGCAGGCTCTCGAGGTCCAGGCCCGGGAGCACCCGCTGCACCAGGTCGACGGCGACCTCGCGCGGGGCCACCGGGATCAGCAGGGTCTCCTGCCGGCTGCCCCCGGACTCGTCACGGTTCACCCCGGCGATGTTGACTCGTACGCGCACCCAGCCCCACCGCCGCCACAGCAGGGGCTCGACGAACTCGATCGCCTGCACGCGCCCCGGTGGGACGGTCCTCGTCTCGGTACGCGCCAGGCCGAACCGGAGCCGCAGGCCGTCGGGTGACTCGCTCACCCGGAAGCCGAAGTAGCGGATGAACTCGGTGACGACCACGAGGATCGGGATGCCGCCGGTGAGCGCCATGACGCCGAGGCCGCCCCAGCCCTCAATCCGCCAGGTGAACAGGAAGATCACGACCGTGAGGAGCAGCAGGCCGGCCGTGACGCTGCGGGCGAGGAGCGATACAGCCAGATCGCGATGCGGGACCTGGACGATCGGCGCCTCCGGTGCCTCTCCGGCCTCCTCGCCCAGTCCCGCTGCGCGGGCGAGCACCTCGCTGCGCAGGGCCCGTGCGTCACCCAGCGTGAGGTAGCGCAGGCGCACCCGCGAGTCACCGGTGCCGGCGACCTCGATCGTCACCTCCGCCATCGCGAACAGACGCGCGAACAGTGGCTGCGCCACATCGACGGCCTGCAGCCTGCTCAGCTGCAGGCGCCGCTGCCGGCGAGTGACGACGCCCGAGTCGACACGGAAGTCACCGTCGTCGTCGAACCAGTACCACAGGTTGCGCCATGCAAGGTAGGACCAGCCCGTCACGAGCAGTCCGATGATGACGACCACCAGCACGGCACCGAGGAACGCCCCGATCCCGATGGAGGCGAGTACTCCTCCCAGGGAGACGAAGGCGAAGGCGATCCCGAACGGGAGGGCCGCGACTCCGTGCACGATCGGCGTGACGGGATGCGCGTGCCGGCGCCCCTGCTCGTCGCTCGTCGCGTCCGGCGGGACGAAGGCTCCCAGGCCGAGGTCGTCGCCGATGGCGGACGGGCGCTGCGGGTCGCTCACAGCCCGGTCGACCGCTGCTCACCGCGGCGGGCGAGCCGGTCGCGCAGCGCGACGGCATCCTGCGGCGTGAGCCCGGGAATCGCTGCATCCGTCGTGGCGGCTGCGGTGTGCAGCTGCACCGTCGTGATTCCGAGCCGCCGATCGATCGGACCCGCCTTGACGTCGACCAGCTGCATGCGGCCGTAGGGCACGATCACCAGCCGCCGGAACAGGATGCCGCTGGTCACCAGGAGATCGTCATCGCGCTCGGCATACCCGAACGAGCGCACCCGCCGCCCGATCAGCCACCACAGCCAGACGAAGCTGATGACGGCCGCGGCCGCGACGACCGCCGAGACCCAGGCGGGTACCTCCGGAACGAGGAGCAGGATGACCACCCCGCCCGCGACGAGCACGTAGACCAGCAGCAGGGTGATGCGGCGCGCGGTCGACAGGCGCGACGACACGGGCGTCCAGCCTTCCGCGCAGGTGAAGGCGATGTCGGCGGCCACGTCTGGAGGCTACCTCCCCGCCCTCATCCGACGCCGGCGTCGACTTCGTACTACCCTGACCTCACTCGGGGAGCTCGCGAGACCGGCGGGCTGAGAGGGTGGCCGCTCCCACCGACCCATGAACCTGATCTGGGTAATTCCAGCGGAGGGAGATCCCATGCGTGCGTTCCCCGTCACCATCACGGTGGCCCTGGCGGCAGCACTGGTCGCCACCGGGTGCAGCTCTGCACCCGAGGAGTCGGCCGCCGGCTCGACGGTGCGCCTGCTCGCCCACGAGTCCTTCGTCGTCAGCGAGGCCCTAGTCGAGCAGCTGGAGGAGGAGACCGGCATCACGCTGGAGATCATCAGCGGGGCCGACGCCGGGACGATGGTCGCCGGTGCAGTACTCGCCGCGGGCAATCCGACGGCGGACGCCATGTTCGGGGTCGACAGCACGCTGCTGTCCCGCGCACTCGATGCCGGCGTCTTCGAGCCGTACACCTCCCCTGAGCTCGACACCGTGATCCCGTCGCTACGCGAGGACACCGGTGGCGGCATGGTGACGCCGATCGACTACGGAGACGTCTGCATCAACATCGACGACGCTGCGCTCGCGGCGGCCGGTGTCCCTGCACCCACAACGCTCGACGACCTCATCGATCCGACCTACCGCGACATGCTCGTGGTGCAGGATCCGGCAACGTCGTCACCGGGACTGGCCTTCCTGCTCGCCACGATCGCGCGCTACGGCGACGGGTGGACGGACTACTGGAGCGCGCTGCGCGACAACGGCGTGAGTGTCGCCGCGTCGTGGACGGACGCCTACATCGGCCAGTTCAGCGGGGGTGGCGACGGCACGCGGCCGCTCGTCGTCTCGTACGCCACGAGCCCGCCGGCGGAGATCGTCTACGCCGCCGAGCCCAAGCCCGAGGCACCGTCGACGTCGGCGATGGCGGACGGCTGCTACCGCCAGGTCGAGTACGCGGGCGTGCTGGCCGGCACGCCCAACCCCGAGGGGGCACGCGTGGTCGTCGACTGGCTGCTGTCGCAGGCCGTGCAGGCGGACGTGCCGCTGTCGATGTTCGTCTTCCCCGCCCGCGAGGGCATCGCGCTGCCCGAGGTCTTCGCCGACTTCGCGCTCGACGTGCCGGAGCCGCTGGCGCTTCCCGCCGGCGAGGTCGCCGCAGGCCTGCCGGACTGGCTGGCCGAGTGGGGCTCGGTCATGGGCCGGTGACCCTCCCCGCCTGGCTCCGGTGGTCGTGGGTTCTGCCCGCGGCCTTCCTCGCCGTGTTCCTCGCCTACCCGCTTGCGACGCTGGTACGCACAATCGCGTCCTCAGCCGGCGGGTTCGCCGCCGACCTGGTCGACACGTCACTGTGGCAGGTCGCAGGACTCGCCGTCCTGCAGGCCCTCGCGAGCACGCTGCTGGCCCTGCTGATCGGCCTCCCCCTGGCCAACGTGGCCACGCGCTACCGCTACCGCGGGCGTGCCCTCGTGCAGGCTCTCGTGACCGTCCCGTTCGTGCTGCCCACCGTCGTCGTCGCACTGGCGGTGCGCTCACTGCTCGGTCCGGGGATGCCGCAGGGGCTCGCGCTCGTCGTGATCGCGCATGCCTACGTCAACCTCGCCGTCGTGACGCGCATTGTCGGATCGCAGTGGGCGCAGCAGACCGGTGAGCTGGAGCTCGTCGCGCGCACCCTCGGCGCATCGCGCTGGAGGGCATTCGTCGACGTCACCCTGCCCGGCCTTCGGCCGTCGATCATCACGAGCGCCGCCGTGGTGTTCGTCTTCTCGTTCAGCTCCCTGGGCATCGTGCTGCTGCTCGGCGACGCCACGACGCGGACGCTGGAGTCGCAGGTGCTGCGCCAGGTGTCGGTGCTGCTCGACTTCCCCGGTGCGGCGGCGTCCGCCATCGTGCAGCTGGTCGTGGTGTCGCTCGTGCTGCTCCTCGGCGCCGTCGCATCGCGCGGGCAGTCGTCACGTCGGCGACGCCCGGTACCGCTGCACCCGCTCCCGACCCTGCCCGGTCCACGGCTGGCCGTCCTCGGCACTGCCGCATTCGGCTCCGCGATCGTCCTTCTGCCGATCATCGCCCTGGTGCTCGCATCGCTGCGAGGGCCCGCGGGCTGGACCCTCGACTGGTGGGCATCGCTGGGGTCCGTCGACGCCGGGACGACCCGCCTCGCGCCCCCGAGTGCGGCGCTCGCGACGTCACTCGGCTACGCCGCCGTCACTGCGCTCGTGGCCGCTCTGGTGGGCGGCGCCGCCGCCCTCGCCATCCTGGTGCCGGGCCGTGCTCGGGTGATCGCGGTGATCGGCATGGTCCCGCTCGGGGTCTCGGCCGCCACGCTGGGACTGGGCACGCTGCTCGCGTTCGGCCGACCCCCGTTCGACCTGCGCGGCACCGGGCTCCTCGTGCCGGTCGCGCACGCCCTCGTCGCCGTGCCGCTGGTCATCGCGGTCGTCACGCCTGCCCTCCGCGGCACCGATCCCCGACTCGCAGCACTGGCCGCAACGCTCGGCGCGCGGGCCAGCCGGGCGTTCTGGACCGCCCACGGCCCAGTGCTGCGCGTGGCCATGGTCGCGTCGGCGGCCCTGGCCGGAGCAGTCTCGCTCGGGGAGTTCGGCGCGGCCGCGTTCCTTGCCCGCACCGACTCGCCCACAGTGCCGGTGCAGATCGTCCGACTGCTCGGGCGACCCGGTGATCAGTCCGTCGGCGTCGCCGCGGCACTGGCCGTGGTCCTCGTGGTCGTCACGCTGCTGCTCGTCCTGCTCATCGACCGCTGGGGCAGCACCCGGACGTCACGTCGATCGGCCGTGGCGGCATGACCCCTCGCCTGTCCGTCGTCGACCTGTCCCTCGGATACGAGGGTCAGGTGTTCATGCGCGGCATCGACCTCGAGGTCGGCAGCGGCGAGATCGTCGCGGTGCTCGGGCCGAGCGGCAGCGGCAAGTCGACGCTGCTCGGCGAGATCACTGGCGTCCTGCCCGTCCCGCACGGGCACGTGCTGGTCGACGGTCGCGATGTCACGACCGCGCCCATCCAGGAGCGTGGCGTGGGGCTGCTGTTCCAGGAGCCGCTGCTCTTCCCCCACCTCGACGTGGCCGCGAACATTGCCTACGGCCTGCGCCGGCACGGATGGGATCGCCGTCGTGCCACCGCTCGCGCGCACGAGCTGCTGAACTGGCTCGGGCTCGACGGCTACGGCCCACGCCGGCCCGACCAGCTCAGCGGGGGGCAGGCGCAGCGCGTCGCCCTCGCCCGAGCACTGGCACCGCAGCCCGCTGTGCTCGGGCTCGACGAGCCCTTCAGCGCACTCGACGCGGACCTGCGGCGACGCCTCGCCGTGGAGGTGGCGGCGGTGCTACGGGAGTCCGGCGTGGCCGCGATCCACGTGACGCACGACGCCGAGGAAGCGCAGGCCATTGCCGATCGGGTGATTGAACTGCCATCCCTCGGCAGCCCGGCCTAGGGTCGGGACGTGACCCCGCCCGCGCTGCGCTCCGGCCCCTGGTCAGCCGAGCAGGTCGACGACTACCTGAGCAGCACGGTCATCCCGGTGCGACTGGCATCGGCTGGCAGGCAGCCGCTCGTGCAGTCGCTGTGGTTCGCCTACGACGGGGCAGCCCTGTGGTGCGCGACCCAGGAGGACTCCGTCGTCGCGAAGCGCGTGCGTCGCGACGGCCGGGTCGGGTTCGAGGTCGCGGCCGACGCCCCGCCCTACCGAGGGGTCCGCGGAACGGGGCGTGCCACCGTCGTCCCCGAGCGCGGAGCACAGGTCCTTGCTGACCTCATCACCCGATACCTAGGCTCGACGCCGACACCCCTGGCCACGTGGCTGCTCTCGCGATCCGCGACCGAGGTCGCCCTGCGCATCGACGAGCTGGCACTCACGTCCTGGGACTACTCCGGACGAATGTGACGCAGAGGAGCACCCATGGACGAGGCCCGCTACGCAGAGCTGATGCTCACCATCGCCCAGGTCTTCGAGCTCATCGCGGCCATCGTCCTCGTCGTGGGCCTGGTGCTCGCCTTCGTGCTGGCTGCGCGGACCTACCTGCGGACCCGTCAGGGGCGAATGACGTACACGATCCTGCGGCAGTTCCTCGGTGGCGTGCTGCTGCTCGGGCTGGAGATCCTCGTTGCCGGCGACCTCATCCGGACGGTCGCCGTAGCGCCGACGCTCGACAACGTGATCGTCCTCGGCCTCATCGTGCTCATCCGCACATTCCTGTCGTTCAGCCTCGAGATCGAGATCGAGGGCGTGCCGCCGTGGCGGCGTGCGTTCGTCAGCGGAGCGAGCGTCGCCGCGTCCGCCGTGCGCAAGGCGGAGCAGGCATGACCGCCGACGGCTACTCGCGACCGCTCGAGCCCGGCGTGCGCCGCGACTTCAGTGATGAGATGTCGTACGGCGACTACCTGCGCCTCGATCTCGTGCTTTCGGCGCAGCAGCCCGTCAGCGATCCGCCACGGCATGACGAGATGCTCTTCATCATCCAGCACCAGACATCCGAGCTGTGGCTCAAGCTCATGCTGCACGAGCTGCGTGCCGCTCGCGACCTGCTCGCGCACGACGAGCTCTCCCCAGCACTCAAGGCCTTGGCGCGCGTCAAGCACATCCAGAACACCCTGGTGGTGCAGTGGCGAGTGCTGTCCACCCTGACCCCGAGCGAGTACGCGGAGTTCCGCTCATTCCTGCAGAGCTCCTCGGGCTTCCAGTCCTGGCAGTACCGGGCGGTGGAGTTCATCCTGGGCAACAAGGACGAGCAGATGCTGCAGGTGTTCGACCACCAGCCGCAGGTCCACCGGCTCCTGACCGACCTGCTGGACGAGCCGACGCTCTACGACGAGTTCCTGCGCTTCCTCAATCGCATCGGGCACCCCGTCCCCCGCGACATCCTCGACCGCGATGTCCGTCGGCGCTGGCACCTGCACCCCACTCTCCTGCCGATCTTCGCTGACATCTACGACCACACCAAGAGCCACTGGCGCGAGTACGAGGCCTGCGAGACGCTCGTCGACATCGAGGACAACTTCCAGACGTGGCGCTTCCAGCACCTCAAGACCGTCGAGCGCATCATCGGCTCGCGCACCGGGACGGGAGGCTCCAGCGGGGTGCCCTTCCTGCGCAAGGCCCTCGACCTCACGTTCTTCCCGGAGCTGTACGCCGTGCGGGCCGAGATCGGCGCATGAGCCGCACCATCCTGCTCGCTTACGACCAGCTCGACCGCCATCACGGACCCCTGGCCGGGGCACGGCCGGACGAGGACGCGATCCTGCTCGTCGAGAGCGAGGGCATGCTCCGGTCGCGCACCTGGCATGCGCAGCGGCTGTTCCTGCTGATGTCGGCGGCCGAGCACCTCGCGGTGGAGCTCGAGGCTGAGGGATTCACGGTCCACCGCGAGCGTGCGCCGTCCACCGCCGAGGGGGCGTCCCGGCACGTGCGTGCCGGTGAGCAGGTGGTGGCCGGCGAGCCGTCGTCGCACGGGGTCATGCGCGCGTGGGACGCCGCCGGGGTGACCCTGCTGCCCGACGAGCGGTTCCTCACGCCGCGCCCGGCATTCGCCGACTGGGCCAGCGGGCAATCGGGCCTGCGCATGGATGCCTTCTACCGCTGGCAGCGCGCGCGCCTGGGCATCCTGATGGACGGCACCCGCCCGGTGGGCGGCCGATGGAGCCTCGACGTCGACAACCGGCTGCCCCCGCCGCGCAAGCCGCATCCGTGGCCGGAGCCCCTGCGGTTCGAGCCCGACGCGATCGACGAGGCCGTGTGGGCGGACATCCGGGCCCGTGCGCTGCCGGTCACCGGCGCGGCACCCGACGGCACCTGGGCAACGACCCGCGCAGGGGCCCTCCGCCAGCTCGCACACTTCACCGACAACGTCCTGCACGAGTTCGGGCCCTACGAGGACGCGATGCCCGCCGACTCGTGGTCGGTCCATCACTCCCTGCTCAGCCCGTACCTGAACATCGGCCTGCTGCACCCGGAGGAGGTGGTGCGGGCCGTCCTGCAGCGCCATGCGCGCGGCGACATCCCCCTCGCCTCGACCGAGGGCTTCATCCGGCAGGTCATCGGGTGGCGGGAGTATGTCAACGGCATGTACTGGCACCTGCCTGCGGACTATCGCGACCGCAACGGGCTCGATGCGCTGCGCCCGCTGCCGCCCGCGATTAGTGAGCCCGGCAAGACGCAGATGGCCTGCGTCGGCGGGATCGTCGCAGACGTGGATGCTCGTGGATGGGTGCACCACATCCCCCGGCTCATGGTGCTCTCGAACCTCGCGCTCATCGCCGGCGTGCGCCCGGATGAGCTGCTCGACTGGATGCGGCGCATGTTCGTCGACGCAGCGGACTGGGTGATGGTGCCGAACGTGATCGGCATGGGAGTGCACGCAGACGACGGCCTGATGATGACGAAGCCCTACGCGGCGGGCGGTGCCTACCTGTCTCGCATGGGTCGATCGTGCAGCGGCTGCCGCTACGACCCGAAGAAGCGCGTGGGTGACGATGCCTGCCCGTTCACGACGCTGTACTGGAGCTTCATCGACCGTCATCGCGAGCGGTTCGCCGGCAACCCGCGGATGGCCCAGCCGGTGCGGGGCCTTGAGCGCCTGGCCGATCTCGACGCGGTCCGGACGCGGGCCGCCGAGGTGCTGGCGCTCCTCGATGCAGGCACCCTCTGATGCGGGGTGCGTTGACGCGCAGCCGCTGATCAGTTGCTGAAGGTCTCGCCGGTGATCGCGGCCCCGGGCTTCCTGGCCGACGGGCGCTGGCCCCGGTCGGGAGCCGGCTCGCGCACGGACGCCCCGCTGCGGTCGCCGCCGCGCCCGCAGACCCGGTCGATGAGCTCGGCCGGGTCGATGGCGTCGGACTCCCCGCCGCTGCGCCAGAACTCGAAGTGCAGGTGCACCGCACCCGGCGAGCCGGAGTCGCCCATCGTGCCGATGAGGTCGCCCGCGCGCACGCGCTGGCCGCCGCGGATGAGGACGTCGTCCATGTGGCCGTAGTAGAACTTCGAGCCGCTCTCCCCCTGGAGCACGATCTGCAGGGCGCCGTTGTCCTGGCGCTTGGTGCGGTCGATGACGCCGTCCTCGATGGCCAGGATCGGGCTGCCCCGCTCACCACCGAGATCGATGCCGCGGTGGCCGCGGGAGCCGCGGTCAGCACCCCAGCCCGCACCGATGACGAAGTTGCGCGCCGGGCAGACCCGGTCCCCCGCACTCGCGGCGGGAGCACCCGCGATGACGGCACCGGCGGCGGAGAGGCTGCCGACCACGGCACCGAGCACGAGGCCCGAGGCGATCGAGCGGGCACCGCGCCTGCTCCCTGCATGACCGACGTGCGCCATGCGGCCTCCCGTCTCCCGGTCCGGGGCGACGACGCCCCGGGAGGTCCTGAGTGCGGATCTGCTCGTCGACGCTACCCGACGCTTTCCGCCCTGCCAAACCGCCTCCTGGGCCACAATCGGCCCATGAGCGTGCTGCGCAGGTCGGGCTGGCTCACCCGCTGGGCCACCGACACCCCCGTTCAGGTGGGGGTCGCCGCCGCCTCGTGGTCGGTCGCAGGCACCTTCGCCCGCAGCCTGCTCCCCCGGCAGGTGGCCCAGCAGGCGGTCGCCACCGGGGTGGTCGCCGCCACCCACTACGAGATCGCCGCCACGACCTGGGCAACTCTCCAGGCCCTGGCCGTGCGACCCGGTGGCCGCCCGGGGGTCCGGGCCAGCCTGCTGATCTCCGCCACCGGTGTCACGGCCGGGCTCGCCATGTCGGCGGCCGCACAACGGGCCAGCGGCACGAGCTTGCCGGCAGCGGGCCTGGCGACCGTCGGCCGTATCACCGCGTTCTCGGCCATGGCCGGTGGGGCCTCGGCCGGCTGGGACTGGCTGCTGCACCGCCGCCTGGGCCTTCGTCCCGGGCTCGACACCACCCTCCTCCCCGCGGTGGCCACCGGGGCCGTCGTCGTCGGGGTGAGCGTCCTGAACCGCGGGCGCCGCGCGGCCCGGTTCGGGATCGTCGCGCCCGAGCGCCACGCCGTCGCCGGGGCGGGGACGCGCGCCGTCACCCAGGCGGTCGCGGTCGGCGCGGCGTCCGGGCTCGCGCTGGCCGCAGCGACAGCCGGCGAGCAGTCGGCTGCCCGACTGCTGGAGCTGGGGTTCAGCCGCATCCTCGGGCGCGACTCCGGCGCGCTCGGCACCCTCACCGCACATGTCCTCCTCCTCGGGGCGTTCACCGCCGGGGGCCTGGCCGCGTTCAACATCGTCACTCAGCGTGTGCAGCAGCGTGACGACATCGTGGAGCCCGCCTACCCGGAGCCGCCGACGTCGCCGTGGGTCTCCGCCGGGCCGATGAGCCGCATGCCCTTCACGTCGCTGGGCAAGGAGGGACGCCGGTTCGTCCTGATGGCCCTGTCGGCCGCCGACATCACGCGCGTCATGGGCGAGCCGGCCCTCGAGCCGGTCCGCGTCGTCGGCGGCTACGAGTCGGCCGTCGGCATCCGCGAACGTGCCGACCTGACCCTGGCCGACATGCACGACGTCGGGGCCTTCGACCGACGGCTCATCGCCGTCGGGTCCCCGACGGGTGTCGGCTACTTCAACTACTCGATCGCCGAGGCGCTGGAGTACCTCACCCGCGGTGACTGCGCCATCGTGGTGCCGCAGTACGCGCTGGTGCCGTCAGCACTCGCGCTCACGCGGACGCACGACGCGGTGGAGCTCACCCGCATGGTGCTTGAGGGCATCGCAGAGGAGCTGGCACGGCGCCCGGAGGACGATCGGCCGGTCGTCGTGCTCATCGGCGAGAGCCTGGGCGCGAACGTCGCCCTCGACCTGTCGATCGGACCGGACGGGCGGGCCGACATGCGCCGCCTGAACGATCTCGGGGTCCGCGCCGGGCTGTACCTCGGGGTCCCCTTCCGCACCCACACCTGGAAGCAGTGGCGCACTGCAGCGCACGAGGTCGACCCCGAGGGAAGCCTCACGCTCGCCAGCCAGCCGGACGAGGTCGACCCACCCACCCCCGGATCGATGCGCCACCTGATGGTCGTCCACCACGACGACCCGGTGAACAAATACGGATTCGGCATGGTGCTGCAGGCACCGTGGTGGATGGGCCCGCCCACGACCCGCCCGCCGCTCGTCCCGCGCGAGGCCAAGTTCCGACCCATCACCTCGTTCGTGCTGGCGACCGTGGACCTCTTCAACGGCATGCAGTCCAAGCCCGGCACGTTCGTCCGGCGCGGCCACGACTACCGCATCGACATCGTCACCGGGCTGATCCGCGCCTTCGGCCTGACGGCCACGACGGCGCAGCAGGAGGCCGTGGAGCAGGCCCTCCGGGATCGCGAGCAGGAGTGGGCCACCCGCCGCATGATCGCGCGCAAGCTCGACCGGGCACGTCGATCGATCCAGAAGCAGCTCGCCGAGTGGGGCACGACCGTCGACATCGCCGACCTCGACCCCACGGCGGACGCCGGGCCGACCGGCCTGGCCCGGCTCGGCGTCATCAGCGCTCCACCCGGCTCGTGAGGCCGCTCTGACGCGTGGTCAGCGGCGGATGCGGTCGCCCTTCGGGTCGTACAGCGGGCGCAGCGACACCTCGATCGGCCAGCGTCGACCTGCGATGTCGACCTCCCACGCGTGCGACGCGAGCAGGTCGGACGTGATGGGCTCGGCGGCCGTCACCATCGCCAGTCCCACGGCGCCACCCAGGGTGTGCCCGTACGACCCGGCGCGCACGTAGCCCACCACCTCGCCATCCATCAGCACGGTCTCCGCGTGGTGGAGCATCGGCTCGGGATCCAGCACGCGCACGGCGACAAGCCGGCTGCGCGGGGCTCCCTGCGCTCGCAGCTCCCGGACAGCATCGCGCCCGATGAAGTCGTGATCGTCGTCGATCGTGAAACCGAGGCCCACCGAGATCGGGTCGTCGGTGTTGTCGATGTCATGGCCGAAGTCGCGGTAGCCCTTCTCCATGCGCAGGCTCGCCAGGGACTTCAGGCCGACATGACGCATGCCCGAGGGCGCACCCGCCTCGACCAGCTGCTCGTACACGTGCCCGGCGAGCTCCACCGGCACGTGCAGCTCGTACCCGAGCTCACCGAGGTAAGTGATCCGCGCGCACAGCACCCGCGCGTACCCGATGTCGATGATGCGGGCTGCCCGGAAGGGGAAAGCCTCATTGCCCATGTCGACCGAGGTCGCGCGCTGCAGCACCTCACGCGAGAGCGGGCCCTGCACGTTGATCTGCGTCATGCCCGAGGTGATGTCGGCGATCGAGACATCCCGGCCGCCACGATTCCGGCGCATCCAGTCGGCGACATGACCGCGCGCGGTGTCCGATGCGACGACGAGGAAGTCCCCCTCGCCGAGCTTCGTCACCGTGAGGTCGGCCTCGATCCGGCCGGCCTCGTTCAGCCACTGGGTGTAGGTGATGACGCCGTCCGGGCCATCGACGCGCGCCGTGGACAGATGGTCCAGGAAGGCGCCGGCATCCGGACCGGTGACCGAGAACTCCGACATGAACGACATGTCCATGAGCCCCACGCCCTCGCGCACCGCGGCATGCTCCTGAGCCCAGATGCCGAACCATGTCGGGCGCCCCCACGTGGGTTCGCCCGCGTCAGGT
>Ga0129336_10000356_pt1 | contig 26579 bp, 22 predicted proteins | sample CPB6_02_DNA_FD_96878 | JGI IMG/M metagenome (GOLD analysis project Ga0129336, IMG submission 96878) | Freshwater to marine salinity gradient microbial communities from Chesapeake Bay, USA - CPBay_Sum_0.6_0.2_DNA | ecosystem: Environmental > Aquatic > Marine > Coastal | place: USA: Chesapeake... | reverse complement strand
TTGGTCGGTCAAACCACGTCTGGCGGCGCTACTCGGTTTTGAATAGCCACTTATAAATCAGGCGCAAACCCGAATTTGTGAGTCTTCGCTCCCCACCGAGCGTGGAGATAAAAGCGCTTGAACTAGCGCTCCGCCCGAAAATCAGCAATTTTGACCACTCAAAGTGGTTAGTTGAATATTTTAAGTGAGAAATCTCTCAAGTTCTGTTACCCCGTGCCGATCCCTTATGCGGATCTCACAAGGGAGCAGAAATGTCAAACAAAGCCAAATTCTTCAGTTCGGTAGTAATTGCGTCAATTCTTAGTCTCGGACTTGCAGTTCCATCGGTTAGCGCTGCAACTTCCGCCTTGCCTGTTTTCGGAGATTCAGGTACCACAGTTTTGCGACTGCAAGAAGCCCTGGTCGCTCGAGGCTTTACACTTAAGGGAGGCGCCGATGGAATCTTTACAGCCAACACGCAGCAGACACTCAAGAATTTTCAAAAAGTCGTTGGTTTTAAAGCCACTGGCCGACTCGACGAGCGGACAGCAGCATTTCTCGGTTTGATCGCGGCTGATCAACCAGCGAAAACAAAAGTGAAGGCAGCTTCTACTGTTGCCAGCAAGCCAGTCGCGGTTGCTCCAGCGCAGAATTCAGCACCAATTGCAACACCAGTTGTTGCGACGCCAGTTATTGCAACACCGGTTGTTGCGACGCCAGTTGTTGCGACGCCAGTTGTTGCTCCCGTAGTCTCGCCTGCTGCAGTACCTGTTGCAGGAACACTGTCAATCGACACTCTGCCAGCACGCGGTCAACGCAGTGAAGCAGTCCGCCTGGTCCAGCAAAAACTGATCGAAAACTCAATTGAGGTTAAAGGTGGTGCCGACGGAATCTTCGGTGTTGCCACAACCATCTCACTTACCAATTTTCAAAATGCGCGTGGCTTGAATCCAACCGGTGCAGTTGATTTACCAACAGCAATCGCACTTGGTGTCTTGCCGGACATGGCAACTCTTGGTCTTCCGCAGATCAGCGTGTTTCCAACACAAGGTCGCTGCTCATTTGTAGATAGTTGGCACGACGGTCGATCAGGTGGTCGCCTTCATATCGGAGTTGACATTGTTGGACCCAAAGGCTTGGCGATCTATGCAGTAACTGATGGCATCATCACAAAAATGTATGGTGCAGAGTCAAAACTGAGTGGTAACGCCATCCGATTAACTGCAGCAGATGCAACATATTTCTTCTACGCTCACCTTGATTCATTCGCTTCTGGCATAACAGTCGGCTCAAATGTGAAAGCTGGGCAAATAATTGGATACATGGGTGCGTCTGGTAACGCGGGCGGCAACTCACACCTCCACTTTGAAATTCACCCAGGTGGTGGCGAAGCAGTCAACCCATATCCAATTGTCAAGGCAGTCGATGCATGTCATGTAACGGAAGTGCTCCCACAACCGTAAACATCTGCACGATCGAGTTGTGGTGGAGAAGTGAGATCCTCCGCCACAACTCAAATAACTAAAGACAGTTAATAGGTGCGATCTTCGGCTGGGATGTGCTCAAGGTCCGAAAGTGGTGAGAGTGCGAATGTATAGCCGTCACCGATCTTAAGAGCTTCAAGTTTGGTGATTGATGCGTGACCTAAAACAAATCGCTCCCATTCCCACGGGGTTGGGGTTAGGCCGAGAAGATGACAGATCACGGTGCTATTTGTGCCCGCGTGGGCCACACACGCAATTCGCTCGCCAGGATCTTCGATGTGCCAAACAGGAAGTTCATGTTCAATTCGATAAACACCATGCTCCGCCAAAAACTTTTCAGCACCTAAATGGATTCGAGCAACAAAGTCCTTGACCGGTTCGCCACCTTCAAGACCATGCCACCGCTCACGAGCATTGCGCGAGCGCTCTTCTTTATAGGCTTTTGCAGCGCGTTCACCAGGTGAACCGTGCCAAATCGGACTTCGAATCTCTTCGAGCCATGGCTGAATGACCTCGTCACGTTTAAGTGCGGAAAGAATTGGCTCTGCCGTCTGCCTGGTACGGAGAAGCGGAGATACGAATATGTGGTCAAATCTTTCACGTGATAAACGTGAGCCGAGAAGAGCCGCCTGCCGCCGTCCCAACTCAGTTAGCGGCGGGTTATCTACGCACAAGTCGTCTTTAACCCATTGCGGTTGAGCGTGACGAACAAGAAATAGCTCCATTGCGAATCACTATACCAATGAGTAGTTCTATTCGTCCTCTAGAGCGGTCGTTACATCAATTTTGACATCGCAAGAGTTGAAAATTTGTTGCAACATATCCCAATAGGTCATATCAATGATTGAAGAATCGCCAGATGTTGCCGCGAGAAGTGCGCTGCCGACACAGTTGGCTTGGTCATCAGTGATTGCCAGACCGAAACGTTCGACAACGACATATCCAAATGCTCGCGCAACAGAATCTTCGTTGTCAGCACTTACGTCCAGGTTTTTCTCGTCATCGCTAGGAATTACTGGATCTGGCAATGTTGAGCCAACATTAGGAAATTGATTGACAGCATTGCCGATCTCAACCGAACACTTATCTGAGATGTATCTCGCGAAATCTGCTTGCGCATTTTGAATTTCGTCACTCGCAAGTCTTACGCCGGCGCTTGTGACTGCCGCATCTTGATATGCAGCCGAACCATCCCAATCAATTGCCTCTAAGGCATCTGACAATGCACCATAGGTATTCAGCAGAAGTTCTATCTCGGTCTTGATTTCACGTGGGGCAACCTCGTTGAACGCTTGCAAATTTGCTACTACTTCGAACATAGTGTCGCGAATCTGTCCTGCTGACAGTGAACTTAAATCTGCCAATACGGAAGCAACATCTGCACTCGCAACATTCCAACGACTACTCAGCTGACAAACTGAACGTGTTTCTGCACTTTGTCCGCACGCAGCCAAACCAAGCGAAGTCAAAAAGCCGAAAAGCGAAATAAAGATCCTGACGCTACGAATCGACATCACCGCGCGTCCCTTACCGAGGTTGCCGACAACCATTGTGCATATATTTTCGCATATTCACCATTGGCACGTAGCAATTCATCGTGCGCACCATCTTCAGTTACAACGCCGCCCTCCAACACAATGACACGATCTGCACGGGCCGCAGTTGACAAGCGATGCGCAATAGAAATTGTCGTACGACCTTCTGATATCGCGCGAAGAGCCTTAGAGAGTCGAACTTCAGCGACTGCATCAACGGCTGAAGTTGCTTCATCTAGGATAAGAACATCCGGGTTAATTAAAGCTGCACGTGCAAGTGCAATCAGTTGCCGCTCGCCCGCCGAAATAGCCGAACCACGTTGACCGACAAAAGTGTCAAGACCCATCGGCAGACTCTCAACCCAATCGGTTAGCTCTAGTTGTTCTATAACTTTTTTAAGATCTGATTTACTACAAGTTGGTTTTGCAAAGTAAAGATTGTTGGCAATGCTGTCAGCGAATAAGAACGGCTCTTGGGGTACAACAACCAACCGACGACGCAGTTCATCGTTAGCAATCCGTTTCAGATTTACACCGCCAAGCGAAATTGAGCCGAGAGTCGGGTCAGCAAACCGAGCAATCAGTTTCGCCAATGTTGTCTTACCCGACCCTGACGAACCGACCAGGGCAACATGCTGCTGCGCAATAATCTTAAAATTTATGTGACGCAGAACTGGTAGATCGTCATCACTATTGTCTAAGCGCGAACTATAAGAAAAACTGACGTCGTTCACATCGATACTCAATGGAATATTTGGTAACGGCATGGGTTTGGATGCCGCTACCGGACCAGTTGGCGTATCCAGCACAGCTAAAACTCGACGTAACCCGGCCACTGCAGTTTGAGTTTGATCTACAACTTCGGTGAACTCGGCTATCGGTTCCAAAAAGCGATAGGTCAAAAACACAAAACCGACCATCGAACCAGCAGTTAGACCACTGTCAGCGCCGCGAAATACGCCCACAGCGATAATGGCGACAATTGTAAAAACAGCAAAGACCTCTCCGGATGGAAAAAGAAAAGCCCCGATCACACCAGCGCGAATTTGTGAGTCGGCTCGCTTTCGTACAGCTTTTTTACTTCGAGCGACCATTGGTTGATGCGCTTGATAAGCCTTCAATGTCTCTGTGCCGGAAATCAACTCGCTTACCGAACCAAGTAGTTCAGCGTTGTGCTCTCGAGCTAAGTCATAAGCCGCAACTAACCGCTTTTGTAAGTTGCGGAGCACAAAAAACAAGGGCGCAGATACGGCAAAAGCAACTAGAGCTAAAATCCAGTCGTAGGCCAACATCACACAGGCAACAACAAACATGAGTGAGCCGTCGAGCAACCAAACCAACGCGCCCCACGAGAAGAACATCGTTAAGGTTTCGATATCGCTCGTCACCCTTGACACCAGAGCACCTCGACGCTCTTCATTATGGTCAGCAAGACTCAAACGATGAATGTGATCGAAAAGCTTCACCCGAATCGAATAGAGTCCTTCCTCTGCCCCGATGCCTAGTCGCAACACCGCTTGACGCAACGAGAAAGCAGCGATTACTACTGATACCGCGGCAATCGCGCACATTTGAAGAATAAAGTCCAAACGAATATTGCCAGGCCGTAAACCTTTGTCAATCGTTTGTTGTATCAGAACTGGCACCACAACTCTTGCTAGCGAACCAATAAGTGCGAACAAAAAAGTCAAGCCAATGCCCTTAGCCAAGGCTGGTGCAACATTAAATCCCCTGTTTAGGGTTCGAGCAGTATCAAATCTGCCGATTGGTTCGTTCATTGCCTGCCCACTTCTAAGAATCATTTCTGTCGTGTTCAAAGGCGCTTATTAAGAGCCGATACGGTTCACTTTTTTCGAGAAGTGATTGATGCGTACCTTGGTCAACGATCCGACCATCAGCCATGAAGAAAACCTCGTCAGCCAATGCAATAGTTGAAGGGCGTGACGCAACAATTAACAAAGTACGACCAGTCGAAATTCCCCGGAGGCTTGAAATCACATTCGACTCGGTTTTCGGGTCGAGAGCTGATGTGGTGTCATCAAGCAATAGAACAGGTCGGTCTTGGGCAATCGCGCGTGCCAAAGCGACCCGTTGCCTTTGTCCGCCACTGAGACTGACACCCCGCTCTCCCATCATCGTCTCGAGGCCTTGTTCAAGATCACTAATAAAATCTTGGCACTGCGCAGCCGAAATTGCTTTCGTCACTCGTTCGCTGCTGATGTCTGCGTCAAGAGTGATGTTGTACCGAAGAGATTCTGCAAATAAGAATGCTTCTTGGAATACAAGCGCGACACCACCTGCTTGCACCGCCAAAGAGCCCGAGATTGGTTCGATTAAACCAGAAATCAAATGCAACAGAGTTGATTTGCCACAACCTGTCGCGCCCACGAGGGCAACGACTTTGCCCTGTTGAATTTTCATTGAAAGATTTTTCAACACCGGAGAACCGTCTTGATGACTAAAGCAAAGTTCATTTATCTCAATTGCAACACCGGCCTGAGCTCGATCTATTCTCAAAATTGGATCTGCCAAAAGCTCTTCGTCTAGAACCTCTCGAATGCGACGCCAACCGGCAACCGAATGTGGAATCTCAGAAAACAAATAGCCGATTATTCGAAGTGGAAATATCAACAAAGTAAACAAATAAATAAAACTCGACAAATCACCAACACTCATATCACCTGACTTCACACGAAAAGCTCCGAGCACAATGAGTAAGACATTTATCAAAGTCGGAACAACATCAAGCATCGCCTCAAATATCGAACGAACACCGATTGCGCTAATTCGCGCATCCTTTAAACGTGACGAAATTCTTGCCAGCTTCTCTGTTTCGCGTCCTTCAGCACCGAAAGACTTGACAACCATGACACCATCGAAGCTCTCGTGAACAGCCTCAGATAACGTGCCTAACTCTTTTTGTGCAAGATTGTAAAAACGATCAATTCGACGTTGATATCCAATATTCAGCGTGAGTAATATCGGAAACACGACAATGGCGAGAAGCCCGAGCGGTATATCGACATACAACATCCAACCCGCCGAGACGACCATCATCACTAACACCGATGTCGAAAATGGCAGAGGTGCCAAGACTGCAACGGTTGCGTCTGCATCGACGCCGCAACGCGCCACAATGTCGCCGGTCATTCGCTGCCGATGCCATTTGATTGGTTGTTTGACTATGTGATCAATGACTTTTTCAGTGATGGTTTCACAGGTTCGCCATTCAGTTCTTCCCGCGAAACTTCTTCGCACGACCACACCGAGTGCTCGCAAAAGACCGATGCCAATAACAATTGCAGACCCTGCAATCAGGGCTGCGAGATCGACCTCGCCTTTTTCGAATCGAACCAAGATCACTCGATCAATCATCCACTTAAGACCAATAGACGAAGCCACCGTACAAATGGCAAACAGTGCAGCCCCCGAAACTGCAATCACAAACAGGCGAGGATGAAAACGGACTATCTGGTTGACAAGCTTTGCGGCCTCACCGAGTCTGCCCTTTGCATCTGCCTTGGCTGAGTCTCTAGTCACAATCGCTTCATCTACATAACTCACCACATAGTTCTATCACTAGAGCAGATCACGTATCGTTGTAGCAGTGAAATTCATATTGCGAACAATTGTTGCAACGGCAATCGCATTGATTATCGCAATGTGGGTTTACGCACTTTTTTTTGCATCAAAAGAGTCAGTGAATAAATTCGGAGATCGCTCTTGGGCGAACCGCGCACAAGAGCGATGTCTAGTCGCCAGAGAACAGCGAAAAAGTTTGTCTGATTACAGAATCGTTGATTCGTTGGGCCAAGATGCACTCGTCGAACGAGCGGCATTAATCGATCGTGCGACAGACACTATTGAAAGTTTCGTGAAAGAGTTTCGCGAAAGACTTCCGACAGACCCCAAAGGTCGCGAATTGGTCGGACTCTGGCTCAATGATTATGAAATATATATTGCCGATCGAAGAGAGTTCTCCGACAAGTTACGAGCCGGGATAAACGAACAATTCGCTGAAACGCCGATTGAGGGACTGCCGATTAGCGAGAAAATTGCGACCTTTGCCGCCGATAACGAAATGTCGTTTTGCAAACCGCCAATCGATCTCTCGATTTAAAAATGTAGCTTTGCCGACCAGCCAGAGTCTTGCGAATATTGACGAATGACTCTGGCTGGCGCACCAACTGCGACGCAAAAATCAGGTAAGTCTCCGGTCACTACTGAGTTCGCGCCTATGGCAACATTTTTACCGATTCGTGACCCCGGCAAAACGACAACGCCGTGCCCAAGCCAAGAGCCGCTGCCGATTGAAACTGGTCGCTCGGGTTGACTCTGTTGCGATATCGGACGCTGAACATCTTCATAACCGTGACTCTGATCAGTTATATATACGTGATGACCCGTCCATACATCGTCGCCAATGTCAATTGACAAATGTCCAACAATTCCCGAACCTCGGCCAATCAAACACCTGTCGCCGATTTTTACTACGGGGTCAGTCAGACACTGCTGACCAGGCACCATACCCGCCGAAAGCGCTACGTGTTCTCCGATCATTGTTCCCTCGCCGATATGTATGTACCGCTCATTGAAAATAGTTGTAAATGGAAACAGAATTATCGACCCCGCACCGAACTTTCCAAACGACGCTGCCCTTTTTGAATCTGGGCTAATAGCCGACTTGAATTTGAACTTCTGCCACAGAATTGATACAAAATCACCAAGCATGTTTCTACGCACCTAATTAGCGTAATCAAGTCGTATTAGATTGAAGGCGTGATTCAGATCTCAAATCAAAACGGAATTTTTTCAGGCTCTAAATACAACAACAGCGTTGATGAGTTTCTTGGCATCCAATACGCTCGGGCCGAACGTTTCGAAGCACCAGTCGACATCGAAAAGTACAGCGAGATTGTCGAGGCCAATTCGTTTGGGGCACAATGCCCGCAGGTACCGGGCTTCATGGAAGACATTCTCAAAACGAAAGAATTGCCTACTTCAGAAGAATGTCTTTACTTAAATATCTGGAAGCCATCTGAAGTCAAGTCGCCACTTCCAGTTTTATTCTGGATTCACGGTGGCGCATATACCAATGGCACTGCCGCTACGAGTTGGTATCACGGTGCAAATCTCGTAGAGCTTGGTGATGTCATCATCGTCTCGATCAATTATCGGCTCGGTCCGTTCGGTTTTATCGCAGACAATAACTGGGGTCTCCTTGATCAGATAAGTGCACTCCGCTGGGTGAATAGAAATATCGAAAGCTTTGGTGGTGACCCAACCAATGTCACAATCTTTGGTGAATCTGCTGGTGGAAGCAGTGTTGTCGCACTTACGGCGTCGCCATCAACAAAAGGTTTAATTGCAAAAGCGTGGGCGATGAGCCCATCACTGCGTCAGTTGCGCACACAAGCGGAGGCTGACGAAGCGATGGCTGCATTTTTCGAGGTTGCGGGCGTCGATTCACTAAACGGTCTTAAAGCACTAACAGCTCAACAAATCATCGACGCAACCGCTCAGATGTTTTTAAATCTTGATAACTACATCTCGACGTTTAGTCCTACACGTGGTGGCTCTGCGCTTCCAGAAAATGTTTACGAGACTTCGGCAAAGTCGCAGATACCACTTGTTGTGGGTACAAACCGTGACGAGAATCGACTTTGGGCAGTCTTGAATCCTCAGCCGTTAGAGATTTCTGGTGCTAAAGAATATTTCGATCAAGCATTCAGAGAGTTCTCAGCAGATGCTTGGACGATATACGAACAGCATATGGGTGAGTCATCTCCAGTTCAAATGGTTTCTTCAATGCAAACTGATCGTGATTTTCGCGTTCCAGCATGGCAGTTATGTGATGTCAGAAGTGAAGTTGGCAGTAAGACGTGGATGTATTGGTTCACATGGCCGACCCCAATTTTTGACGGTGTCTTGGGTTGCTGCCATGCGCTTGACCTGCCATTTATGTTCAGCAATCTCAACAAACCCAATGTTGAGTTATTCACCGGCACTGACCCAATTCGTTCGAAGATATCGGGGCACTTCACAACGGAGCTGCTTAAATTTGCGAGAGCAGGCGAAGTTTCGTGGCCGAATTACACGCCGTCAGCAAGAAGTACTTTAAGGATCGACGTCGAAACCGAAGTTCTATCAGAGCCCGACCCAACTATTCGAAATCTTTGGAAACAAATCTCTTAAATTCACTCTGGCGCGAATCGTCTGAATATTTAGTCACAAGCAGACGCGCACTAGACACAAATCTCCAGTGTGATGTGGCGATCATCGGTGGCGGCTACAGCGGCTTGTGGACGGCTTATTATTTGAAGCAGTTCGCTCCTGATTGCCGAATCGCGGTTCTTGAGTCAAATCAAATCGGCTTCGGAGCAAGCGGTCGCAACGGTGGATGGTGCAGTGGCTTTTTGCCGGTTTCGCTTGGCGAACTTGAAGCGAGTCATGGACGACAAGCAGCAATTGAGATGTATAGCGAGAGCTTTAGAACCCTCGACGAAATTGAAAGTGTGATCACCAATCAAAAGATTGATTGCGATTACCACCGCGGAGGAACAATCACTGGCGCCACCAATTTGGTCCAGAAGTCACGCATTGATGCCGAAGTTTCTGAAATGCGTCGTTTCGGTTTTGATGAAAATGACTACAGAATTATCACTTCAAATGAGGTAAAGTCGCGAATCAAGATTTCTGGTCTTGCTTTGGGCTCGTACACGCCACATTGCGCAGTGGTGAATCCTGCAAAATTGGTGCACGCACTAGCGAACTTGGTTGAAAGAGTTGGTGTAGAAATCTATGAAAATACAAATGTAATTGAATATTCTCCGGGCCGTGTCAAAACCGACCGTTCTGTGTGTATCGCTGACCTCGTGATTCGAGCAACGGAGGGTTTTACGCCTCGATTGAAGCGTCACCGCCGCAATCTTGCTCCTCTTTATTCATATATGGTCGCAACCGAACCGCTAAGTACACGTCAGTTATCAGATCTTGGTTGGCAAAATCGAGAAACATATCATGATGCGCGAAACATGATTATTTATTCTCAGATCACAAAAGATAATCGCATCGCCTTTGGTGGTCGCGGCGCGCCATATCACTTTGCGTCACGGGTGAAGCCGCAATACGACACACATGCCGTGATTCACGACAAAATCATTCGGTCTATGCATAACGTGTTTCCCGTTTCCCGCGAAGTTGCGGTAACACACCGTTGGGGTGGCCCACTTGGAGTGCCTAGAAACTGGAGACCCTCTGTAAATTTCGACAAAAAATCTGGCCTCGGATCTCTTGGTGGCTACGTCGGCGACGGCGTTGCAGCAGCCAATCTCGCAGCACGAACACTCGCTCACCTAATTAAAGGCGACAATCATCCGCTCACCGGCTTACCTTGGGTCAACCACCCTTCACGCAAATGGGAATTCGAACCGCTGCGTTATATAGGTATCAACGGATTGTTAAAGATCTCAGAGTCAATGGATAAATACGAGGCTCAACACAACAAACCTGACAAAGTTCGATCGTTTATTCTGAACAAATTCTTGGGCTGACAATCAAGAAAGAATCTCGCTGAGATCAACAATTCGCTTTTCAGCAATGCTGATATGAGCCGCCTGCCCAACAGCGACGCTGATCAGACCATCTTTGAGACTTACGCCAGCTTTTAGACCTTTACGAATTGCATCTTGCATCGCGCAATGCTCTAAAAAACTTGCTCCGCCATGAAAGCCAGGCACCACCCCATCCGGTTGGGTGACTTGAATTTCAACTACTCCGTCTCTCCCACCTTTTCGAGTGCCAATTCGAACAACAGAATCAGGCATCATCGCTTCGATCTTCGCCTTGTCGCCAACCACACATATCTCCTGTTCATTCTGAGAACCTTCGGCAAACATCGACAGGTCAAGTGTTCCGCGCACTCCATTACCAAAGTTGACTATGACATATGCATTGTCCAAAATATCCGAGCGCAAACCGTCATAAATCTCGTCCAAGTGATTTACGTCTTGACCGCCTGATGCATAAACGCTGACAGGTTGCGAGTTCGCTATCAATGACATCACATCAAAGAAGTGACAGCACTTCTCGACCAGTGTGCCACCGGTGTTCTTCGAGAACCTATTCCAATTGTCAACTTTCTCGAGAAACGGAAACCGGTGCTCACGAATGGCGATCATCTTGACCGCACCGCAAGCACCAGATTCAACTTCGTTAATTAGACGACTTGTCGGAGCCATGTAGCGATATTCAAGACCGACCCAAACGACCCGACCAGGACGTTGATTTTGTATTTCGGATGCAATCATTTTCTGGCATTCGGCAATGTTTATGCCCAGAGGCTTCTCGATTAACACATGCAAATCAAACTTAATTACATCCTCGAAGATCGCAGAGTGTGTTTGATTCGGCGTTGCAATTACAACTACATCTAATTGTTCATCTGCGAGCATTTCTCGGTAGTCGACATAACTTGTTGCTTCAGCGACGAGATGTTTGGCGTTATTCCTACTTGGCTCGTGAGTGTCTGCGAAGGCCACGACTGCGCATCCTTTAATCGCCTGAAGGTTTCTGATGTGCTCGCAACCCATCATGCCCACGCCAATAACCCCATACCGCAAGACATGGTCTTGAGAAGTCATCGTCCAAGACTAGGTCGCTAATATCGCATCATGAGCGAAACTCTGAATGAGCGACTTTATTTTCGCCAGTTGCTCTCGGGAAGAGACTTCGCCAAGGGCGACCCCGTTGCTGAGCAGATGGTCAATTTCGTATATCTGATCGGTGATCGTCGAACAAGAGAATGCATGGTGGTTGACCCGGCATACGCAATCGCCGATATTTTAGAAATCGTCGACCAAGATGAAATGAAATTAACCGGCGTTTTAGCAACGCACTACCACCCAGACCATGTAGGTGGCTCAATGATGGGCATGAAAATTCAAGGCGTTGCCGATCTTCTTGAAACATGCCAAATACCAATCCACATCAACAAACATGAGACGAAGTGGGTTGTGCGCACTACTGGCCTCAACGAAATCGATCTTGTTCAACATGAAGGTGGTGACAAAGTTTCAGTTGGTGATATTTCGATTACGTTCGTGCACACTCCTGGGCATACTCCAGGTAGCCAATGCTTTCTAGTTGAACAGCGTCTTGTTGCTGGAGATACTTTGTTTCTAGACGGGTGCGGCCGCACTGACTTGCCCGGCGGCAACCCTGGCGATCTTTATACGAGTCTTCAAACACTCGCTTCTTTGCCAGCCACGACGATTGTCTGCCCTGGCCATCAATATTCAGCTTTGCCTTCGGCGAATCTGGGTGATGTCGTCTCAACAAACCACGTATTTAGACCGAGTAGTCAACAGCAATGGCTTGAATGGTTCGGCCCTTAACTAAAGATTGCGTTTGCAATCGCACTCAGACCTGTTGCAAAAAGCAAGACCAACACCAAATTACGAAAATGTTCGGGATCAATGCGACTGCGAAGTCGAATTCCGAGCCAAATGCCAAGACCCATTACCGGAATTGCTAAACCTGCAAGTAGTAAAACTTCGCCCGTGACTTTGCCAACAAATGCAAAAGTAATCAAAGTGAGCAAATTCAACACAGTGAATACACGATTTAAGATCGCTCGAAAATTCTCAGGCGAATAGTGCCTCGCGTGAAGCAAAAAGACTAACGGCGGACCATTGGTCGAAGTCGAAGTAGAGAGAATGCCAGCAATGACACCCATTGAATAATCAAATGCAAGTGGCAATCTTCGCAAATCAAACTGGCGAGAACTCAAAAAGACACCGATGAAAACAAAGATGCCGAGCAGAACTTTCATCAAGCGCGGGTCGAGATTGTTAAGCAACCACAATCCCAAAGGCATACCAAGCAAGGCTGACACGACAAGACGCTGTGAGACATCGCGGGCCGAAATCGCCCGCGACTCATACCATTGAATACTGCAGCTAACCGTCGAAACCGCAGTGGCGGTGACTACGGCAATTGGTAAGTCGACAAAAAAGATCATCAAAGGCACCGAAATCAGACCAAAACCAAAACCGAATAATGCCTGAATAATTGCCGCACCAAACACGATTGCGGCAACAGCCAAATATTGCGTCAAAGTCATCTGAGAAATTTCATCTAATTCAAATCGCTCATCGGCTATTGAGTCAGCGCCACTAGAGCAGACTCAAAAACCTGTGTGTGAGTGTCAATGTCACGCTCGGTATGAAACGGCGATAATAACGCCATGTTGTGAAACGGCGTCAACAAAACACCGTGGTTAAGAGCCCAGAGATGCATGAATGTTTCAAGCTCAGCGTCGACACCGGCCGCCGCTTGCGCACCATTCTTTGGCGCAGGACAGAACCAATATTCTGCACGGCACCCTAACTGTTGAACACTCCAGTCAAGATCGAACTTATTAATTGACTGCTGAACACCATCCGCCCACCTAGTGGCGAGTCGAATAGTTTTCTCAAATTGCTCGGGCAATAGCGCATTTGCGAGTGTGGCCCGAACTGCCGCCATCGCTAACACACTGCCCGAAAGAGTGCCACCTAAACCAGAAACATCTACATCGTGACTAAGCAGAGATTCTTCAGCTCGCTCAGCGAGGACCTTCGACATGCCGTATGCGGCAACTGGTATGCCGCCACCGATTGTCTTACCGATCACAAGCATGTCTGGCTCGAGATTCCATAACTTTGTCGCTCCACCTGGGCCAGCACAAATCGTGTGAGTTTCGTCGACGATAAGAATTACACCATGCTTTCGCGTAAGCTCTCGCACTCCAGCTAGATAGCCAGGTTCAGGCAAGACTATACCGATGTTGGTCAAAGCAGGTTCGATCAGCATGCACGCAACATCGCCGAAACTTAATTGTCTCTCAAGTTCGTCGAGATCGTTGTACGGCACAACACGCGTTGTTAACGACGGATGAACCTGCGGTCCGATTGCGCCGTAGCGAGAAATCGTCTCACCTTTTACGTCTGCGACAACAAGCGTTTCGTCAACTGTGCCGTGATAGCACCAATCGTGCACCAGAATTTTCGTTCTCTTAGTCAAATGTCTAGACAACCGAAGCACGAAGCGGTTCGCATCTGTGGCACTAATCGAAAACTGCCATTTTGGCAATCCAAACCGTCTTGACAACTCTTGCCCAACCCACGTCGAATCAACGCTCGGCAGCATCACTGTTGAACCGCGGTTGAGTTGCGTGATGATCGCGGTATTGATCTCTTCAACCGCGTGTCCGGTCATTGAGCCAGTGTCACCCAAACATAGATCTATATATTCGTGTCCATCTAAATCTATGAATTTGGCCCCCTTTGCTTCAGCAACAGAAATCGGAAACGCACCTGGCCATCGCTTCATCCACGGCATAGGTACCCCGCCGATCAGTGAATCGCCTGCACTCCTTGCCGCATCTTGAGACTTTGGGTGAAGAGCGACAAATTTCGCCTCCTCGACAGCAATGCACGCCTCGAGTTTCTTGCGGTCGACAACCTTTTGTTTTGACACTTCTCCATTGTGTCAAATTCAGGTCTAAAATCTTTAAGTGCCTATCGGAGACTTTCGCAACAGCCAATTGGGTCTCAAAATAAATTGGCCAAGACTAGAAGAACGAATCAACGCTCTTGCTGAAGTTTCCCCAATAGAAGGCGGCGGAAACTGCCGACTTGCCCTTACCGACGAAGACAAACACGGACGTGATTTGGTTGTTGCTTGGATGCGCAGCCTTGATCTTGAAATTACTATCGATGTAGTCGGCAACATCATCGGCGTATGGAATGTCGGCGCGGGTGCGCCAGTTATGTCTGGCTCGCACATTGATACGGTGAGAACTGGCGGACGTTTTGACGGTTGTTACGGTGTGCTCGCAGCACTAGAAGTCATCGAGAGTTGCCAAACTGCAAAGATCTCACCACCGAGACCATTGGCTGTCGCTATTTTCACCGATGAAGAGGGTGCCCGATTCGCCCCCGACATGCTTGGTTCACTTGTCTACGTCGGTGGTATGCCTGTTGAACAAGCATTGGACGTCGTAGCGATTGATGGCGCACGACTGGGCGACGAACTTATGCGCATCGGATACTCAGGACCGACACCATGTCCCGGCGTTTTGCCACATGCATTCGTTGAGCTTCATATCGAACAAGGGCCAATGCTCGAGGCAAATGGCGTACGAATTGGCGCTGTAACGGGTGTGCAAGGTATCTCTTGGCAAGAAGTCACAATCATCGGACAATCAAATCACGCTGGCACCACACCGATGTCTCTGCGCCATGATCCTGCGTATGTTGCTGCAGCCATCACAGTTTTTCTTCGAAATTTGGCCACAGAATTTGGCGGTGACCAAGTCTGCACTGTCGGAAAGATCGATGTGCACCCGAATCTCACAAATGTTGTGCCAGGCAAAGCGACACTCACACTTGATGTTCGCAACACCGACGAGTCGCGTTTGAAAAAGGCTGAGTCGCGTATCGCAGACTTTCTTACCAAGATCGCAAAAGAAGAAGGCGTCGAGATTAAAACACGAGAGCTCGCCCGATTTGAACCCGTCATTTTTGACGAACAAGTTGTTGACCTTGTCGAATCGATTGCCAAGCAACAGGGCAATTCAGTTCAACGAATGCCGTCCGGGGCTGGACACGACGCACAAATGCTGGCAAGAGTTTGCCCTTCTGGCATGATTTTTGTACCGAGTGTCAAAGGCATTAGCCACAACCCGGCTGAATTCACCGAGTCAATCGATTTAGAAGCAGGTGCGAACATTTTGCTCCATACGATGCTTGCGCTGACGACACTCGAGAGCAAAACTAAATAAATATCATGCGTAATCTCAATGTCGCTGCAGCACAACTTGGACCAATACAAAAATCTGATGATCGAAAATCGGTCGTCACGCGACTGATCGAATTGCTTCGCGACGCTCACAGCAAGAAAGCCGAGCTTGTCGTGTTTCCCGAACTTGCTTTAACGACCTTTTTTCCGCGTTGGTTTGTTGAGGACATTACCGAAGCTGACCATTGGTATGAAACCGAAATGCCTTCAACGATTACAAAGCCGTTATTTGATGAAGCAAAAAAATTGGGTGTTGGCTTTTGTCTCGGTTACGCCGAGCTGACACAATCGGGCGAACGATTCAATACACAAATTCTTGTCGAACGCGATGGCCGGGTCGTTGCTAAATATCGCAAAGTGCATATTCCTGGTCACGAGCAGCACGAACCCGATCGCCCGTTTCAACATGCCGAGCGCTATTACTTCACTCCCAGCAACGAGGGTTTCAAAGTTTGGTCAGCATTTAACGGTCGAATCGGCATGATGATATGCAACGATCGTCGGTGGCCCGAGTCTTATCGCGTGATGGGTCTACAAGGCGTCGAAATGATCCTTTGCGGCTACAACACTCCTCTGCACTATGTGCCCGACCCTTCTCAAGATGCACTGCAGGGTTTTCACAATGCATTAGTGATGCAAAGTGGCGCCTATCAAAATGGAACATTTGTTGTTGGCGTGGCTAAAGGTGGCGTCGAGGAAGGTGTAGATAGTTTGGCCGACTCGAGTATCATCGCGCCATCGGGTGAAATACTGGCGAAGACAGAAACAAACGGCGACGAGGTCGTTACCGCTGTCTGCGATCTCGATTGGTGCAATAACTACAAAAACACGCTGTTCAACTTTGATCGTTATCGCCGCCCCGAGGTTTACGGCCGAATCACTAGCCAGCGAGGTTCTACCATTGAATAAACGCATTCTTTACAATCTGTAAACCTGATACCCAATACGGGTATGGTAAATATGTGACCATTGAGGCTGATAGCGCCCCACAACCTGGACTGAAAACTGACCCGTCCAACCGTGTGGCCTTTGTAGTCAACGGCACTCCAGTAACTGTTCGCCGAGATCATCCACATCTATTAGCGGCATTGCGCGAAGAACTTGACATCACTTCTCCAAAAGACGGTTGTTCTCCAAGTGGTCAATGCGGTTGCTGCACTGTTCTTGTTGATGGCAAGGCAATTGTTAGTTGCCAGCAGTCGCTAGAAAAAGTCGCCAACACAAATATCACAACCCTCGAAGGCGTCAGTCAAGTTGAGCGCGATGCATTTGCCAACGCATTTGCTGCATGTGGCGGACTGCAATGTGGATTTTGCATTCCTGGCATTGTCGTGCGTGCAAAAGCCCAAATCGATAAGAAGGGTGCGGGTCTCAAACGCGAAGACATGGCACGACACCTCGGGGCCCATCTCTGCCGATGCACTGGGTATGTGAAAATCCTTGATGCAATAGATTCTGTTGCTAAACAACTCTCACCAGAAATTGTTTCAACTGGTGGATTAGGCGTCCGAGTTGCTAAGCACGAAGCGAAAGAACTCGCACTCGGCGACCGCGGTTACATCGATGACATGCGTCTACCCGGATTAATGCATGCATCACTTGTGTTCACTAAACATGCACGCGCTGAAATTCTCAGTATCAACACATCTAAAGCAATGTCACGCCCTGGTGTGCGGGCAGTCTTTACAGCCGCCGATATCCCAGGCGAGTTAATGATGGGCATAATCTACAAAGATTGGCCAGTGATGATTCCTGTCGGTGGCTTTACTTCTTACGCCGGTGATGTGCTGGCGATTATCGTCGCAGATTCTCGGCTTAACGCTCGCAGTGCGATTGACGATGTAGTTGTTGAATACAACCCTCTGACCCCAATCACAGATGCACGCATCGCAATTGCGAGCAATGACATTGCTGTCTGGAAAACAGACTCAAATATTCTTTCCAAAAGCACCTATAAGCGCGGCGATGCTGAAGTAGCGATTGCATCTAGCACTCATGTCGTGCGCCAAACTTTTGAAACTCAAAGAATCGAACATGCTTTCCTTGAGCCCGAAAGTACGCTTGCAGTGCCGTCAATTAGCGAAGATAAAGTTCGCAAATTACATGTTTATTCAGGTGGCCAAGGTGTTTGGGATGATCGCAATGACATCGCTCGCTTGTTGGCGATCGCCAATGAACAAGTCACGGTAACGCTCGTATCAAATGGCGGGGCCTTTGGCGGCAAAGAAGATATGAGCAATCAGGCTCATGTTTCACTTGCTGCATGGTTGCTTAATGAACCTGTAAAGTGCACTTTGTCGCGTGAAGAGAGTTTTTTGATGCACGCGAAGCGGCATCCAATCGAGATGACCTACGAGGCCGCTTGCGATCAAGATGGCAAACTAACAGCGCTGCGAGTGAGGGCAATCGGCGACTCAGGCGCATACGCAAGTGTCGGAATGAAAGTTCTCGAGCGTATGGCCGGTCATGCCAGTGGTCCATACCAAGTGCCAAACATCGACGTTGAAGCAATTGCCGTTCGAACGAATAATCCAATCTGTGGTGCCTTTCGCGGTTTCGGTGCCAACCAAGCTCAGTTCGCCATGGAAGGTGTGCTCGATCGGCTCGCCGAAAAAGTAGGCATCTCGGGCTGGCAAATTCGTTCGCGCAACGTCATCAGGCCAGGCATGGTCTGGGGTCCCGGACAAATAATGGACGACGGCTGTTTGGGCGCCGAACTTTGTCTAAATGAAATCAAACCTGCTTATGACGCCGCGGTCGCATCGGGCAAAGCAGTTGGCTTGGGTCTTGGTTTAAAAAATAGCGGGCTCGGTAATGGATTCAAAGAGATTTCAAAAGCGATCGTGCGGTTCAAAAGTAACGGGAGAATAGAAGTTCGTCATGGATGGACCGAAATGGGCCAAGGTATCAACACCGTTGCAGCCCAAGTTGCAGTTGAAGAACTTGGCGTCGATGCAAAGTTGATTGATGTCATCGTTGACACAACTCGCGAACTCGGCTTTGGTCAAACCACCGGCTCGCGCGGCACACTCATGGGTGCAGGTGCTGTCAAGAGTGCATGTCAGGCTGCGATCGCCGCGAATCGCGCGCAAGACATTGACCATGTCGGCGAATACCGAGTTGATTGGACAAACAAACTGGGCGAACCTGGTGTCACGAATCCGATCATTCACTCAACATTTAGTTACGCGGCACAAATGGTGATTATGGATCGCGAGACTCAAAAGATCGAGAAAGTCATCGCAGTTCATGATGTCGGACGAGTTGTCAACCCAACACTATGCGAAGGCCAAGTAGAAGGCAGCGTGCATATGGGTCTCGGCTATGCGCTTACTGAGAATTTTCCGTCTGATCCTGAAACCGGTTTTCCGATAAACAAGACATTGCGTAGTCTCGGCATTTTGCGGGCGAAAGACGTTCCGCCTATAGAAGTGAAGCTACTCGAGTCACCACAACCGAATGCGCCATACGGCATAAAAGGTGTTGGCGAGATCGGTCTCGTGCCCACTGCCGGAGCAGTCGCTTCGGCGCTTCATCAACTAGACGGCCAATGGCGAAGCAAGCTGCCTATGCGTCAAGAGAAAGACGAAGATTAAAAGTGTCAGCTCAGACTCACGGCATTGTTTGCGCACACCATCATCTGTACTCAAGCTTGGTTCGAGGCATGCCGGCGCCAAAACAAGTGTCAAAATCATTTCTAGATATTTTGAACAACATCTGGTGGCGGGTTGATGCAGCGCTCGACAATGAAATGATCTATTGGTCGGCGATGCTCGGGGCCACTGAGGCTTTGATGAGCGGCACGACTTGCATCATTGATCACCATGAGTCACCGAATTGCATCGAGGGCTCGCTCACCACAATTGCCGAAGCGTGCAAAACCGTCGGCGTGCGAGTCAACACTTGTTACGGAGTGACTGATCGCTGGGACAACAACCAGCAACTGCACTCAAAAGTGTCTCCACTTTCTGAAATGACGAGTGCAGCCAAGCGAGGTCTTGACGAGTGCGATCAATATTTATCCGCAGGCGGCACTGGCATGGTTGGCGTACACGCGGCGTTTACTTGCAGCGACGAAACACTCACTGCCGCATCCGAACTTGCCAATAAACATTCAGTCGGTGTACACATTCATGTTGCCGAAGGCGTTGATGATATCCAGGCAGGGGCACGCCTTGAATCGCTCTCACAGGACAACTGGCTTCTCATTCATGCAGTGCATCTTGATCGTCACTTGAAAGGGCGAGTTGTGCATAACGCACGATCCAATATGAATAATTCAGTTGGCTATGCCAAGCCCACGCAACGAAGCAACAAAATTTTGCTCGGCACCGATGGTATTGGCGCAGACATGATTGAAGAGGCCCGCATTGCTTATGCGCGACTTCGCGAGTTTGACGTCAGCGCCGAACCCACAACCGTTTGGCAGTGGCTTGAAAATTCTCTTGAACTGTTTCCTGATGCAAAAAACGATGTCGTGACGTTTGACTACGACTTTGCTGATAGTCCGTGGCATGCAGCTTTTACAACAAGTATGAGCGCAATAAATGTCGAAATTGGCGGAGAAAAGGTTTTGGTTGACCGCCAACCGACACGTGTTGATCTGGCAGAGATTCGCGCAAAGGCCAACGAGCAAGCCCTACGGTTGTATGAAAGGTTGACATAAGTATGAGCAGCACAAAATCAGCACGAGTTGCCCTCTATCTGCAAGATGCACACAAGATTTCAGAGGGCATGGAATTCTCGAAATATGCGGAGAGCAAAGGTTTTGAAGCTGTCTGGCAAGCAGAAAGTCGTTTGGTGCGCGAAGCGACTGTGCCTATGGCTGCATTTGCTTCTGTCACCACGACCCTTAAAGTCGGCTCGGGTGTCGTCGATTGCTGGAGTCGTAATCCCGCTCGCCTAGCGGCAACTTTTTCAACACTCGACGACCTCGCGCCGGGTCGTGTAATTCTCGGCATCGGTGCCTGGTGGGACCCACTCGCAGCCAAGGTGGGTATCTCTCGCGCCAAGCCTTTACGTGCAATGCGTGAGATCGTTACAACTGTTCGCGCTCTACTCAATAACGAGACAGTTACTTTCAATGGCGAGTTTGTTCATCTCGACGGAGTTGAACTCGATTACGTATATCAAGATCGACGACCAAAAGATGTACCGATCTATATCGGTGCAACGGGAATGCAAATGATGGAACTAACCGGTGAGATCGCCGACGGTGTCGTACTCAACTATTTGGTATCTCCCGAGTACAACCAAAAAGCGATGGAAGCATTAACCGCTGGTGCTGATCGCGCTGGTCGATCGATCGACTCGATTGATCGACCGCAGCTCGTGGTTTGCAGTGTGCACGCAGATCGCAAAACAGCCCTTGATATGGCGCGGCAAATGGTCACACAATATTTGGGACAGCAACCACACATCATGAAGGCTTCCGGTGTTCCGCAATCACTGCTCGACAAAGTTGGCTCGGTTCTTACTTGGCCGGCAACGCACGAACAAGTTGTTGCCGCATCAAAACACGTGCCAGATGAGATCGTTCAAATGTTGACCGCAAGTGGCACGCCCGCAGAAGCAAGACAACGAGTCACTCACTACCTCAAAAACGGTGCAACGTGTCCGATTTTGTATCCACTCGGCGATGTCAAGGCAATGATTGATGCATTTTCAAATTGGGATGGTGTGTCTTGAGCGTTTTGGTACCGCGCACTCTTAAAGACGCGCTCCAAGCAATCTCTGCCAACCCTTCAGCGCAACTCATTCAAGGTGGCACCGACTTGATGGTTGAAATCAATTTCAACCATCGCAAGCCAACCGATGTCATCGCTCTCAGGCGCCTAGACGAACTTAAGTCCGTTCACATTGATGCTAAAAAATCTCTAGTCACGATCGGTGCTGGTCTGCCCTACCAACAAATGGAACATGGTGAGATCGCGCAATACATACCAGCCCTTGCTCAGGCAGCGCGCACAGTCGGTTCACCACAAATTCGCAGCGCAGGTTCAATCGGCGGCAATCTCGGTACATGTTCACCTGCAGGTGATGCTTTGCCGGTTCTAAGTGCTCTAGATGCAACTGTCAATTTACAAAGTGCCGATGCCTCGAGGTCGGTCTCGGTTCACGATTTCATGGTTGGCGTTAAACGAAACGCACGACTGCCGGGCGAGATAATCGTCTCAACTACGTTGCCTATTGTTTCTGGATGGCAGGGCTACGCAAAAGTCGGTGTGCGAAATGCCATGGTGATTTCAGTCGCCTCTTGTTGTCTCGTTGTTGACCGCACGAATGGCACTATCACAGTCGCCCTTGGCGCCGTTGGACCAACAATTATTCGATGCCGAGAAACTGAATCGTGGCTTGCGTCGCAAATAGATTTAAAAACTAAAGCAACTGTTTCTCCAAATTTGCTGCAAGAATTCGGTGACCGAATCGCCAATGAATCAAAACCGATTGATGACCACCGCAGTACCGCCGCATACCGCCGCCATGCTGTTTGCGTTCTCGCACGACGATTGCTGACAAGGGCAAATTCTCAATGAACCCAAATTCAGAAATTTACAATCTCCGTGTCAATGGCAAGATGCATGAGGTTCGTGACTCGTGGGTTGGCGAAAGCCTGCTTTATGTTTTGCGCGAGCGTCTTAACCTGCCGGGCACTAAAGGTGCCTGCGAGCAGGGCGAATGCGGCAGTTGCACCGTCATCATGGACGGACAAGCTGTCTGTTCGTGTCTCGTCATGGCAGCAACGGCAATCGATTCCGATATCTGCACCGTCGAAAGCCTTTCTGTCGATGGCACCCTTACTGAGGTACAAGACGCATTCGTTACCGAAGGCGGAGTTCAATGTGGTTTCTGCACACCTGGTCTCGTAGTTGCCATCGAGCATCTGCTCTCACAGAATCCTGATCCATCAGAAATCGAAGTGAAAGAGGCGATCTCTGGCAACATCTGCCGATGCACTGGTTATGGTCGAATCTTTGAAGCGGTCGATAAGGCAGTCTCTATTCGTAAAGCCAAAACCTCGTGAGTTCAGCGACCCAAACATCAATTCGACGTGACGTACTAGGCACATCTGCCTTACGGCCTGATGGCGCGGCAAAAGTGCAAGGCCGTTTTGAGTTCTCATCTGATTTGCACGCAGAGAATATGTTGTGGGGCGCGACGTTGCGCAGTCCGCACCCCTACGCGCGAATTGTGAATATTGATTTGTCAGCGGCTTACAAAATCACAGGTGTTGAAGCAGTAATCACTGCAGAAGATGTTCCGGGCAAAAAAACTTATGGTCTGATCTCAAGTGATCAGCCCGTATTTGCACAAGACTTTGTGCGCTACGTCGGTGAGCCGATCGCCGCAGTTGCTGCAGACCATCCTGAAACATGTCGACGCGCACTTGCTGCGATCAAAGTTGAATACGAGGTTTTGACACCGTTAACAGACGCAGAACTCGCTATTCAACCGACTACCCCGCCGATTCATCCTGACGGCAACATTATTCGTCGCCAGCAAATCATCACTGGCGACCAAGCTCTACAAAGCGAAATTATTGTTGAAGGCACCTACGAAGTCGGAATGCAAGACCAAGCGTTTTTGGGCCTTGAGGCAGCACTGGCGCTTCCCGAAAGTGGCGGTAAAGGTATCGAAATGTATGTCGCTACGCAGTGGCTACATGAAGATCAAAAACAGATTGCGGCATGTTTAGATTTACCATGTGAAAAAGTTCGATTAACCCTTGGCGGGGTTGGTGGCGCCTTCGGTGCACGCGAAGATATCAGTCTGCAGGTACATTGTGCGTTGCTCGCACTTCGTACCTCGCGTCCAATCAAAATGCAATACGGTCGTGAAGAGTCTTTTTATGGCCACGTCCACCGTCACCCGGCGAAGATTTTTATTCGTCACCACGCATCACGCAACGGTGAAATTCAAAGAATCGAGGCAAAACTCGTGTTCGATGGTGGTGCATATGCCTCAACAAGTTCTGCAGTATTGATCAATGGCATAACCCATATTCAAGGTCCATATCGTTGTCCGAACGCCACTATCGACGGCTATGCCGTACGCACGAACAATCCTCCATGTGGCGCAATGCGAGGCTTCGGCGTCGTTCAGGCTTGTTATGCCCACGAGAGCCAAATGGACAAACTCGCCGTCGCATGTGGACTCTCGCCGGTTGAGATTCGTCTGCGCAACGCGATGGTCACGGGTGACAAATTAATTACTGGTCAAGTCATCGAAAGTGTCGCTCCGGTCGCGCGCTGCATTCGAGAAACTGACGCGATTGCGATGCCCGCGCCCCTTAGTAGGACTGCCGATCCACTTGAAATCGTGGGTGGTTCTGGTCTTACATCTTTGCCGCACAACATTGTGCGAGGTGTCGGCTGGGGTGTATCGATCAAAAACTTGATGTACAGCGAAACCTTCGACGACTTCGCCACCGCAAGATGTCAACTCAAAGATGGTGTAGCCACGCTCAAATATGCAACCGTCGAGGTCGGCCAAGGTTTTGTAGTGCTCGCACCTCAAATCGCTCGGTCTGTATTGGGTGTTGACGAAGTTGTTCTAGACACTGTCGATACGGGCATCGGTTCGGCGGGCAGCACTTCTGCGTCTCGACAAACTTGGATGAGTGGCGGCGCAGTTGACGGTGCTTGTCGTCTAGTTCGACAGCGTTTGTTTGAACATGTTGGCAAAAAATACAACATCGATCCGCTGCGATTAACCATTGAAGATACTGATGTCGTCGACATGATCGGTGATTTCAGAATTAGTGTCACCGAAGCTACGGCTGGAGTTTTGATTGATGAGACATATGAACATCATCATCGCCCGACCGAAGAACTAGACGAAAATGGTCAAGGCAACTGCCATGTTGCCTTCGCATTTGTTGCTCATCGCGCGGTTGTCGACGTTGATGTTGAGCTCGGTCTTGTGAAAGTTATTCAGATCGCCACAGCACAAGATGTCGGTCGCGTGTTAAACCCAACTGCAGCGCTCGGACAAATCGAAGGTGGCATTGCTCAAGGTCTCGGTCTTGCTGTGATGGAAGAAATTGTTCTCGACAACGGCAAGATGCGTAATCCAAGTTTCACTGATTACTTATTGCCTACCGCTCTTGATGCACCCACCGTCGTTGCAGTAATGATCGAAGAACCTGAACCTCAAGCCCCATTGGGCGCCAAAGGTATTGGTGAACCTCCGTGCATCTCTGTGACACCTGCTATCGCTGCGGCTATTCGCAACGCCACGGGCAAAGAACTTCCTCGCGTGCCTATTCGCCCGCAAGATATCTGTTTTTGAAGTCGCTACTCTGCTGACGCACCAACGCTGATTAAGACTCCACCGACCTCGCCGGGACGGGCCTCAACTTGATCGGGGTCTGCGGCACCAAATTCTGGAGCAACAAAATCAGCTTCAACATCTGCATCTCGCGCCAATTTGCCTACAGCACGCTTTTGCGAAGGATCTACCAAAGAAATTACTACACCTTTTGATCCTGCACGACCGGTGCGACCAGAACGGTGAATGTAGTCCTTGTGGTCTGCCGGCGGGTCAAAGTGCACTACACAGGGAACATCATCAATGTGAATGCCGCGAGCAGCAACATCGGTCGCTACTAGAACATTAGATTTTCCGCGTCGAAACTCTTCGAGAGATCTTTCGCGCTGTGCCTGACTCTTATTGCCGTGAATAACCGACGAGCGAACGCCCGAGTTATCGAGTTGTTTGGCGAGTCTGTCGCAACCGTGTTTCGTGCGACTAAACAAAATGATTCGCTCGTAATGGTTTACGAGTTGTGAAATCGTCGAAACCCGATCATTTCGACCGACCAGCCAAAACTTGTGTTCAATATCGGGCTCGGCTTCTTGCGATTTTGACTCATGACGTTTTGGGTTGTTCTGAAACTCTTTGACAACTTGAGAGATATCACCATCAAGGGTTGCGGAGAACAACAAAACTTGGCGTTGCTTCGGCAACGCACGCAAAATTCTTCGAACAGCCGGCAAGAATCCCATGTCTGACATTCGATCGGCTTCGTCGAGGACAGCAATTGTTACCGCGCTCAGCGACATATCGCGACGCTCTAGCAAGTCTTCAAGTCGACCTGGTGTTGCAACAATTATGCTTGCGCCTCGCACCGCCTTAACTTGAGGGCCATAACCCGCGCCACCATAAACCGAGGCGACGCGCAAGTCAGTGCCCTCGCAGAGCATGCTGATTTCTTTTGCAACTTGTATCGCTAATTCACGCGTCGGCACCAACACAAGGCCTCCGGGTTGACCTGGCTTCGACTTTTTTAATCTAACGGCAAGTACCAAACCGAAAGCAATTGTTTTACCTGAACCTGTTGGTGCTTTTCCGCATACGTCTAAACCGGCAAGTCCATCAGGCAGAGCAGCTTCTTGAATCTCAAACGGACTTGCTATTCCTCGACTCAACAGCATGTCGCCGAACTTCTTCGGGACGCCTAATTCGATGAAAGTTTTCACGGCTATTTGCCCAACACCGTCTCGGTATATCGGTTCGCAAAAGTGCGAATCGGATCGACCATATTTCTAACTCTTTGAAATACATCCCATTGCGGATACCGAGGCGCCAATGAATTTGCATCCTGAAAATGCAACTTCCCCCAATGAGGTCGACCTTGATATGAATTCATGATTGATTCAACTTCTTTGAAATATGGCACGTAGTTCATTCCTTTATAAATGTGAACTGCGATATACGCAGACTCCCGATCACTCGC
>Ga0129336_10000355_pt1 | contig 26582 bp, 4 predicted proteins | sample CPB6_02_DNA_FD_96878 | JGI IMG/M metagenome (GOLD analysis project Ga0129336, IMG submission 96878) | Freshwater to marine salinity gradient microbial communities from Chesapeake Bay, USA - CPBay_Sum_0.6_0.2_DNA | ecosystem: Environmental > Aquatic > Marine > Coastal | place: USA: Chesapeake Bay... | reverse complement strand
TTTCCTGGTGCAGTAGCTGTTGCAGAAACACCTATGGCAAGATATGGTGGTGGTTTGAAAAAGTATCAAACTGGTAAAGAAGTATTGTTTCCTGATGAAACACCAACTACTGATGTTAAAGCACTAGATGAAATAAGAATTACTCCTTACACAAGGATGAGGTCACAACTTGATACTCCTCAAGCAAGAGACCAGTGGATAGATCAGAATCTTCCAAAGTTTTCAAGATCAATGGGTATTAATAGAGATAACTGGAATCCAGATGAATGGGAAAAATATCAAAAGAACATAAACACAAAACTTGCAGAAGATATTTTTAAAAGAAAACCTTTTACTGCTGGTGATGGAAATAGATTGGAGAATCTAAAACGATATACACCTGAAGAATTAGATATTATTAAAGGATCTAGTTATGCAGATAAAATATCTCCAACAGTAGGGGATAAATTTAAGCAAGGTGTATATTCTCTTATTCCTGATAATTACGCATTAACTGCACTAGGTTATACTCCAATGTCTCCCATTAAAACTTCAGGACTTACTAATGAAGAAGCTATAAGAGAAAATACACCACTTAATCTGCTTCAACCACTTTCTATTCCGCAGAAAATAGTTCAGGCTGGTCTTGAGAAAATAAGACCTACTGTAACTGGAGGATATACATTGTCAGAAGCCTTGTCTGGTGTAGAACACGATGCTCCTGCCACAGAGACATTTTATACAGATCCTCTTAATTATACAGGATATGGAATATTTGGAGGAGTTGGATCAGACATATATTCAGCAGGTAAACTTTTAGGAAAAAATGCATTGAGATCTGCTGGAACAGAATTATTTAGTGCTGCAATGAGACCTGGATTAAGAACAGTACCATCAGGAAGAATGATGTCTGGTCTTGATCCTGAAATGGCAACTAGTGTTTTTCAAAATGCTTTTGTAAACTTGAGAGATGATGTGATTAATTCTCCTTTATTTGATAATTTTCTTAGAAGTCAAACTGGAGAGAATATGGTTTTAAACTATATGGAAAGACTGGGAGATCCAAGTAGACAAGCCGAACTTTTAGCATTAGCTGATAAACCACAGTTTCAAGCGTTAATGAGTAATCCTAGAATACAGGATATGGCAAGATACAACAGTACATTAGGAAATGCCAATATTAAAAATCTTGTTAATCAACTCGAAGGTAAAGTAGATTTTGACAATCTTTTAAAAAATGCTGATATAACAGAAAGATCATTTGTAGGACCTGGTGATCAAATAATAACAGGAAAATTTCCTGCAGCTTTAAGTAAAGAAGATGCTAAAAGATTTGATACTATTAATGGTATATTGGCATGGGGTGACAGTAACATCAAAGGTAAACTTGAAGCTATTGCATCAGCTTATAAAAAGGGTACAATTGATGATACTCACATACGAGTAGTTCTTAATAATCCAAATGCTAATGGTAAAGAGATAGTAGATGCTCTTAGCAAAATTCCTAAAGATGTTGACCCAACACCATTTTTGCCGTCACTATTAAGATTTGATAAATCAACACGAATTGGAGGTTATGGATCAGATGCAAGTACACCAATTTTTTCTGAAGTAGGACCATTAGCTCAAGAAAGTTTAAAACTATATAACACTAAATCTAATCAACGTGAACTGCTACAAGAATTTTTAAGAAGAAATGATCCTACTCCTGAATTTGATCCTTTTTCTAGATTGCCTCCTATAGTTGGTTATGATAGCATTGGTAATCCTGTATATCAAGGTATTGGTACTTTAAATAGTCAAAATATAGCAAATCTCAGAAATATACAGCCAGACGAATTTGTAAAACTTCTTGTAGCAGATGCAGATAAAAACCCATGGGAAAATAGCAGAATGGTGCAAAGACGTATTATAGATGCTTTAGCAAATTATAAAACAAAACCAAGTGGTCATTTAGCAACTGGTTCTTATAATACTTCTTATAACTCATGGTTACCACAATTAGACGTTCTTTTCAAATACATGAATTATGATCCAAAGAAACCAATTTCTTTAATTGAAGATGTTGAGAAGCTTGGTGATGTAAATGATCCAGGTTTAAGATCTGCTATAGAGTTTTGGAATTATCAACCTATGAATCAAATGGGTTATTTGAGTAAGCTTACTAGAAACCCTATGACAAATCCTGAAAATGCATTTTCAGTTAGAGAAATGTCTCAGTATTTAAATTCTAAAGTAGATGAAAAAATAAAACAAGGCATTCTACCTGTTAATGATACTAGACCTTATTATTCTAATCGATCTGGTGCTGTAATGCTTCCTCAGTTTTTAGCAAGAAAATATCAATTGGGTGGTATGGCAAATGATGAATCAGATGATATGTTTAGTGGAATGCTGCCTCAAACCGGTATTGACTTTACAACAATTCCTGATGATGTGCTTGCAATAATGATAGCCAATAACAGATAAGATGAATTGGAAAGAATTTACAATGAAGTATGGTGGCGGACTCACCAAGTATCAGAAGAGAGGTGAGTTTAAACCTGATTTTAGAAGCAAATCTCAAGCAGCTAATGAACAAGGTAATACTGGTGAAAGTAGTACAGTAGCTCCTAAAATGAATCCTATAGCTATAAGACTAATAGATGAAGCTAATGCTGAAAAACTTAAAAATCAACAACCTGCTTTTAAACAAGGATATTCAAAGACAGCATCTGATATAGAAAGAAGTGACTATTACAGAAAGCAAAAAGAACTAAGAGATGCTTTAAAAAACCTTGATGTAGTTACTGATATTATGCAAGTTGGTAACTTTATTCCTCATCCAATTGCACAAGGCATTGGTCAAGTAGGCAACTGGCTAGGAGCAGCAACAGATGTTACACAAGCTGGTATGGATTATGGTAATGAAAACTATGGGGGCATGGGAATAAATCTAGCTAGTGCTATAGTTCCTACAGCTTTAGGATCTGCATCATTTAGAAGAAACAGTAAGTACTTAAGACCTGGACAAGTTCTTTATCCTTTTAGTCCGCAAGGTTTAAACCCAAAGTTAGGAATAAATGCTGCTAGAACAGACTACTTAGAACCTTTTAATATGGTAAAAAGAATGACAAAAAATAACTTAATGGCAAACCGTGCTTTATTAGGAACTCTTGGAGTTGAAACAGCTTATGATGCAGGAGCTTTTAATAATAATACTAGATTAGGACTTCCTATTAATATGCAGCAATCCAAAACAACATATAAAAGTGGAGGAGGATTACCTAAGTACCAAAGAAGAGGTGAGGTATCTTATTCTTCATTAGTTGATCCTAAAACTAAAAAAATTAATCTTGAGGCTTTTGATAGATTGCAAAGTCTATTAAAAGAACAAGAGCTTATTGCTCAGTCAAGACCTGAAGGAGCTAAAGCTCTTCCTGAAATTCAAATTACAGCTGAAAGACCTGGACTAGGCAGTAGAATAAGAAATGCTATTAGACCTTATGTTGCACCAGAAGGCGGATTCTTAGATCAATGGAGACAAAGAATAGTAGATGCAACAGGAGGAGCAGATTGGTATAAGCAACCTAATAGTGTCTTAAATGCATTTAGTAGTATTGTTACAGCTCCATTAGCTGCTCCTCAATATGGAGCTGTTTATGGAGCAACCGGAAAAGTGCAAACACCTTCTGAAGCAATGAATATTCAGAATCCTTATGGAGCATTTGCAGTTGATGCTATACTAGATCCAGTAAATTTAGTAACAGGTTCAAGTGCTTTAAAGTTACCTCAAAGATTTTCTAAAGTTGGTAGACAAGCTGGAAGATATGCCTCAGAAACAATACCAAACTTTTCTTCAATGCTGTTTGAAGATGTTCCTTTTGAGAATGTCCCTTCTAGAATTTCAGGTTTTGGACCTAAAGCTATTGATCCTCCTTATACTTATTATAGATCAACCAGTCCTGAAAGTTTTGCAAACATTTCAAATCCTGTAAATACATCTGGTGTTGGAACCGCAATGCCAGAAAACTTAACTTTCTTTACACCTGATGCTGGTACTGCTAAAGGTACTTTTAGTGAGTACTCTCCAAACAGGATGTTAGTGGGGGCTAATTTACTTTTTAAAAATCCATACAAGGTTAGGCAAGGTAAAGTTTGGACTAATGAAGAAATTAAAAAATTGATTGATGAAGGTTATGATTCAATACAAGTAAATTATGATGCATCTGGAGATCCTACAAAAGCTTATGAAATTATTCCTTTAGATAAAAATATAATTCAAAATGCCAAACCAATAAATGTTTCTGAGCAACCTTTTAGGTCAGAAATAGATTGGAGTAAATGGAACCGCAATACTCCCAAATATCCTAAACTTATTAGTGAATATAACCAAATAGAAGAAGCTACTAAAAAAGCAGGTACATGGATGAAGAATCCTGATGGTACTCCTTTTGAAGGAACACCTGAACAGTTTATACAATTTCAAAGCAGTCATTTTAAGAAAGCATTTCCTCAAGGTTTTGAAAATGTGTATAGAGGAGTGAACAAAAAAAATGCTTTTGCTGATTTTAGCAAAGGAAGAAAAATATCTGGGGATAGAGGAATTTTTACATCAAATCCAGAATTAGCCTGGGATTATGCTAACTTTCATGCTGGCACACCTGTAAATCTAAATCCGTTTGTTAATGATAATGTTCAAGGACTTTATAATTTAATATACCCAAAAGGAAAAACACTAGTGCATGATGCAAATCAAGCAACTTGGAAAGATGTAAATATATTTGATAACATAACTTCTAATGATGATATAGAGATACAGAAACTAAAAGATTATTTTAGAAATGCAAATTTAGAAAAAATTACTACAAATGATATTGCAAGATATATACCTGAAAGTGATTTGAATAGTATAGTTTTAAAAAATATAAATGATGGTGGTTTGGGAGATATAACCGTTGTGAATAATAGGCCTGGAAACTATTTAAAGTCACTAGTAGGCAATGTAGGATTTTTTGATATGACTAACCCTAATATCTATAAAGGACTTCTTCCTTATGCACTTCCTATTGGTGCTGCTGCAGGTGCTGGAGCATTACAACAAAACCAAAAACCAAAAGGAACTTATCAGTATGGTGGTCCAACTATAGATTTAAAGCTTCCTCAGTTTGAAGAAGATAAACCCAGACCTTTCTTTGAAATGAGTGGTGCTGGCACTGGACCACAATATGATATGTTTGGTTATGGTTATGTTCCTCTTGGTAAAAACTTAGGCATATCTGCAGATCTAATGGGTTTTAAAGAAGGAGATTGGCGTGGTGGTAGATATGGCATAAGTGGAAACATAAACATTCCAATTAACAGAGGTAAGAGAAGAACACGTCCGGATATAAAAAACCCAGTAATGTATCAAGGTGGTGGTGAAGAATCCACAGAAGAAACTCCCAAAGTCATATCACCACTGACTATATCCGCTTCAGAATCTCAATGGATGAAGGATAAGAAGAAGTTTGGAACAGATGAGATAAAATGGTATGAGTCATGGAATCCAAAGAAATGGGGATTGAATGATTACAGTCAATACAGTTCATATAATTCTGCATTTAGAAATGCAAGGGAGAATAAAGAAGATGAATTTGTTTATAAAGGTAAAAGATACAATACTAAACTTATACCTAAAGAAGATTCCGATCTTTACTGGGAAAGCAAAAACTTCTTAAAGGATTATTATAAAAATCAACCATATGCAAAAATTGATGATTATGATTATGAATCTATGAGTAATACAGATTCATATTTTAAAAATAAATATGGAGCAACATGGTTAGAACTCTTTGAACAACGTAAAAAAATTCCAATAAATAATCCTAAATGGCAGGAAATTGATGAAAAGATGAGTAATATAATGAATGAAGATATTACTATACGTGATCATAAGAATCCAGAATATGATCAATTTTATTTTAATTTAAAAGAAAAACCTTCTATATCTAAAAAAATAGAAAATCTTGATAAACCATCTTATTTTTCTATAACAAACCAGAAACCAAAAAGTATGTCTGAAGATGGTTATTGGGATCCTAAGAACAATAAGACATTTATGGTTGCAAATACTGAACCTGGAAAACTTAATACAACATATGTACATGAGTTAAGTCATAAAGGAGATGATGTAATGGAGGTATATCAAACAGTTCCTCCAATAAATTTAAAGGATTTTAATTCAAGTCCTTACCGCAATGATTTTTCACAAGAACAATTTAATTATGTTTCTGATCCTTCAGAGATTGAAGCAAGAAAATTATCCACTTTATTTTATTTGAAGAAAAATAAACAACCATGGGAAGCCGGTAAGATTACAGAAAAAGTATTAGATAAATTATATGATGATCACTATGGAGATAAGTTACCATATGATATTAGCCAATTACTTATGCTTTATGGGTCTCAAAGAGATGATCTTTTGAAATACCTAAATGGAGATTATAACTATAATTATAAACCAGAACAAAAAAAGGAAGGGGGTGAAACAAATCTGTTTAACTGGAATAATTTGGATCAATGGTTTAAGAATGGTGGTGAGTCAGACTTTGTAAATAACATTTACAGTGATTACATGGATGGTGTTTATGATGGTACACCTTTGGAAGAGAATGCTAAGAAAGTGTATGATAAATTAAACACTATATACTATAGGCAAGCAAAGGAATCAGGTATGACTCCGCCAAACTACATTATGACTAATGTAATTAAAAAAGCTTTGAACCCTTCATAATTAGCTTATTTGATGTTTAATTTGTATATTAGTATTATACTATGACCAGCAAAAGATTAAGTAAAAAATACTATCAGACAGGGGGTGATACATCTTCTGCACCTGATATTCATCCCGACATGATTGAGATTGTTCAAGCTGTTGAGGCTTCTCTTCAGTCTGGACTTGCTCCTCAAGAGGTTGTATTACATCTTGCTGGTCAGGGGTATAATCAAGAAGAAATAAGTTTTGCTTTTGAGCAAATGGGTTATGATCCTGCTGCCATTGCTACAATAATGCAAGCTGCAGAAGCAATGTATAACCAGCAATCTCAGCAACAAATGCAACCAGGTATGGAACCCGGAATGGAACCTGGTATGGAGCAACCTATGGAACCTGGAATGGAAGGTCCTATACCTCCAGCAACGGAAGCTGAGATGCAAGCTCAAATGGCTCAGGCTGTTTCACCACAATCAAATGTGGGGAGCATGGAAGATGAAGGTGTTTCAAAAGAAGAACTTGCTACAGCTTTACAAAGAGCTGCTTCTAAAGCTTTGGCTAGAAGAGGTAGAGAAATGCAATATGGTGGTTTGCTTCTTCCTGGTGAACATGCTTATGATCCTGTTGCTACTGTGAGTCAGGAAATGGGTAAGAGATTTTACTATCCATATGTTCCCGGTCCTGGAGATTTAGGAGGTGCATTGTCTACTGCTGTTGGTTCTATTGGAAATTTGTTTTCAGGACGTGTTGGTGCAGATGGTTTACAAGAAGGAACTTTTAGAGACCTTGGTGCAAAAAGTGCAAGGTTTCAAAGATCCAAACCAATGCAGTATACTTACAATGTCAAACTGGACCCTAATGATAAGAACACATATGTTCCAGATATAGAAGATATGTATGCTGCTTCTAGAGGAGAAGGTAGCTTAAGAACTGCAAAACAGTATCAGGAAAATGTAAATGATAATTCAAGACTTGATTTTAATAAAAAAACTGGCAAGTATGATGTTCTTTATAGCAGCAGAGAATTTGATCCACGTATTTTAGGAAACAAGCAAAAAGATGCATATAAAGAATTTGGAAAGAAGAGTATATCATTTGCTGATTGGAAAAGAAGAATGGATCCTGAGACTCTTAATCTTCTTCTAGAAAATGAAAGAAATGCACCAAAGGGGGTAACTATAGGTATATCACCTACTGGTGATTTTGCTTCATATCTTCCTAGTAAAAACCCATATCTTTATGAGACAATGATGGGTATGAATAGTGTAATGAAGAATCCAAGCATTAGACATTCATCAATGGTTTCAAATCTTCCAGAACCAAAAGGTATTGCACGTCCTACATCAGGATTTTCTTTTAAAAGGGGCGGCTATTTTCCTAAAGCTCAGTTTGGTACTGAAACCATAGGTGATAGAATGGATATGTTTGGAGTTGAAACTTCAGATCCAAAAATGTTTTCTTCTGCAACAGCTTATGGTATAGTAAACCCTCCTGATTTTTCAGGTTATGCACCAAGGGGTGTATATGGTTCTGCAATTCCTAATCCAGGTTTTTCACCTGTAGGTATGGTTAATATTCCAACAAGAAGAACGCCTGCTGCATCAAGTGCTACAGGTACACCTTCTTTCATGGGATCTTCTTCCATGTATTCTGGTGATATGTCTCCAGAAGATATGATGATGGAAATGACCGGTAGATATTCAACAACTCCTTCTGTTTCACCAGGTGTTACAGTTTCTACTCCAAAACCTAGTGATGAAGTTAGAACTATAACAGATCCTACAGCAAGAGAACCATTTGAACCAGTTAAACCAAAAGAAAGAAGTGTGATGACTCCTTATGATCCTAAGACAGAAGGATTGTTTGGTTATTCAACTGCAGATGCTATGGCTGGTTCTCTGCCTAAACCTAAAGGTATAAGCACAACATCTAAATCTTCAGCAACTTCATTAAATCCTTTAGCTAAACCGGTTGATATGTCTAAAGCAGTAGCTGGCACAAGTGAACCATATGATCCATTTGGTGTACCTACAGAGTTTGATAATCCTAAAATGACATCATCAGCTCTAGCTCTTGGTAAAACAACTGGCACTACACCAACAACTACACCAGTATCAGGACCACAAGTAACAAAGAAACTTAATCCTGAACAGTGGTTAAATAGACAACTTCAAAGACCTGGTGTAAAAGCTTATGGTGATGTGTCAAAAGCTATTGTTGATACAGCTAACTTTGTAAATGAAGCATTTAAAGAAAGAGAACGTGCTGCATATGATAGTAAACTTAGACAAATGACTGCAGCAGATAATGTATATGGTACTATCTATGATAACAACAGAGGAAACTGGGATGTTAATACAGGATTGTTACAACCAGATAGATATGTACCTTATATGATGCCTGATCAATTCAGACCCATTCCTGGAAGAATAGCTAAGTTTGGTGGGCAGAAAGATGATGTCTTTAACGTGGACATGAAAACACTTACACAATTAATTGCAGCTGGTGCTGATATTGAGATATTATAACAATGGCAAAAATCAGAGTAAAAAATCTGCCGGAAGGCTTTGAGATTAAAAATGGCAAGGTTGTCAAGAAGATGGCATTTGGTGGTCATACTACTGGTGATCAATCAGAGTATGGTTTAGTTACTATACCATCATCTAGATATGATACATTCTTTAATAATGAGAAACAACCGGATGTAAGATATAGTATATCTGCTGTTCCAAGAGATGTAGCTAACGTAGAAGCTGAAGGTGGTGAGACAGTTCTTGCCGATCTTAATAATGACGGAAGCTTTGGTCTTTATGATATAAAAGGGAAAAGACATAGTAATGGTGGTGTGCCTTTGTACATGCCTCCCCAATCATTCTTTTATTCTGATACCCCTACAATGAAGTTTAAAAGAGATGAACTTGCTGACTTTGGGATTAAATCAAAGAAAGGAATAACACCAGCCAAGATTTCAAAGATGCCAGGTTTTCAAATCAATGAATACTATGGTGCACTTAAAGATGAGTTTGTTGATCCTATTATGAGGAATAGTGCCGAGCTTATGATTAATAAGAATCAAATGAATCTTTCTAAGCTAGCATTTGCACAAGAAGCTAAAAAGAAATTTGAAGATGGTGTTCCTACAGCATCTTATCCTTATCTTGCTTCTCAGGGTCAAGATCCTATTGAGTTTACACAGAGAATAGAAGAGATAAGTAGACAAGAAGCTGAGATGAAAGCTTTAGCTGCTCTACCTCCAGATCAACTTCAACAGTTGCTAATGCTGAGAGACTTCTTAGCTCAAGCTGAAGCTGAACAACAAGCAATGGCTCCAATTAATATGGCACAAAATGGACCTATGGCTGTTCCTGCTGCTCAGTATGGCGGTTCTCCATTTGAAGGAATGGAGATGGATATTCATGATGAGTATACAGCAGCTGATGAAGCAATGCTTGGCAATGAAGACTTTGGTGCTATGCAAACTGGTGGTGAAGAAATGTCAGATGAGGAATACTCAGAACAAAGTGGTGAAGGAGAGCAAGTTGTTGTTGGTGAATATCAAACACAAAACTTTGATCTTTGTCCTAGAGCTAGTGAACTTTATGAAGAGATTGCTGAAGAAGGTGAGGATATTCCTATTGCACAAGAATCAGCAATTTTACATGATCAATTGTTTGCCATAGAGAGAAATGCTATTGCTCAAGACTATGCTACAGAAGAAGATGTGGCTAATGCAAAAGAGTTAGCTAGACAAATTATGGTTATGGCTAAAGATATGGGTTTACTTAAAGCTCATAACTATATCAAAGATCATGTTAAAAAGATTGAAGAATTAGCCGGCAATACAGAAAAAAAGAAATATGGTGGTCAAAAAGATCTTCCCAAGTTTCAAGATAATGGTGAATGGAATTGGAATGTAGATGCAAGTGGAAATGTAATTACAGAAGATGTAACACCATATATTGGTCCTAATTCAGCTCCCATTGTTCCTGATCCTTCTAAGACTACTGTTGTAACTCCAAATGCAATTGTTGGAACAAATAACCTAAGTCCTGATGAGACGTATGATGGTACACCAGCTTTAAAAGAGTATTATAATTTAGAAAGACTATTTAGATCAAAAGATCCCAAATGGGTAGCTACAACAGATAGAGCTTATGAGGTATTTAAGGCTGCGGCTAAAGCTAAGAAACTTCCTATTCCTACAAAAGAGGAAATGATAGATAAGTTTTTGAGGTATCAAAAAAATAACTATAGTGTAAAAGCTATTGCAACTCCTGCTGAAAGACAGTTAAAAGGTTATGATGATGAAGCTGCTGCTCTTGGTTATGGTGATTATGATAAAACTAATCAAAATACTCAAAAGCTTTTTAATGAACTACAAAAAAGAAACAAAGCATATTCTGGTTATAAAATTGATCCAGTTGAGACAATGCAAAACCAGGCTTTCTTTCAAGCACTTTATGTAGCAGACGCAAACAACGCTGAGCCTTACATGGATGTTGTTTTTGAAGGTCCTAAACAAAATACCAACTGGATTCAGAATAGAGAAATTTCTGGTATTGATCCTTATTATGGAAATAATACTCTCAATCAATTTGGAAAAGTAAGAGAACCAATAAAACCACCACCTCCTCCTAATAAAAAAGAAGGTTGTCCTTGTATAGATCCTTCTGGTAAATATACCGGAACCTATTCTAAAGATTGCTGCCCTACACCTGGTGAGTTCAAAAGAAACTATAGACCACCTCAGTATCAATTCTGGGCTCAGGATGTTCTTAAGGCAAATGCTATTGCTCAGCGTGATAGAAGGATGTTCATGCCTTGGCAACCTGCAGTAGGTACACCTCAAGTTGATTATATACTTGAAGATCCTACAAGAGAAATTGCTGCTAATCTTGAAGCTTACAATATAGGTGTTCAAGGTGCGGGTGCATTTGGTGGACCACAAGCCCTTGCTGCCAGAACAGCACAAGGTACCGGTAAAGCTTTTGCTGCAAATGCAAATACACTTGCTAATGTGAATAGTAGAAACGTAGCAACAGTAAATGCTGGTAAAGCTCTTAATGCTCAGTTCCAGGAAAGAGGAATGAGAGAAGAAAGAGACAGACGTGTTAAGGAATATGATGATACACAGAAAGTTCTCCAAGAGTTTCTGAATGAAAGAAACTATGATAGAGAAAAGTTTGCTGATGCATATGCTAACATGCTTACTAATGCTGCTTACACATATGATCTTAATACTCTGAATCCTTACTATAACATTATGCCTGCTACCGGTGGTGTTATTCAAATGACTAACAGTAAAGGACCATTTACTCCTACACAGCAAGGTTCCTCAACCCCAATGTATGAGCAACTTGAGAGAAAGGCACTTGAACTTCATAATAAAAATGTTCCTGAAAAAGTAATAACTCAGATTTTAAAAAGCATGGCTGGTGAGTCTATTAGTACAGATGAGGAAGATGCTGTTATGGAAGCAATGAGAAAGAGTCTTAATTTTCCATTTACTCCTACTAAAGCAAGAGGTGGAGAGAGGATGAAAAAATATGCAATACCGTTTTATACAGGCAAGACAGGATATTAAACCTTTAAAGTTTAATATGAAAAACTTTTAAAACTTAAAAAATTTTAGTACCTTAAAGATATGGCAACATACATACCAGGCGTTCAAGGATATTACCCAGAGTTTGAGCCGTTTGTACCAGACTACAAATTTCTCTCTGGTGTATTAGATCAGAGAACAGATAGGTATAACACAAACTATAAAGCTCTCAATGATCTATATAGCAAAGTTGTTTACGCAGATCTCACTAGAGATGATTCAATTCAAATGAGAGACCAATATGCAAACTTGTTGGCACCAAAGCTAGAACAAGTTGCATCCATGGACTTATCAATCCAACAAAATGCTGATTCAGCAAAAGCATTGTTTCAACCATTTTATGATAATGATCTGATTGTAAAAGATCTTGTTGCTACTCAGCAATACAAGAAAGAACTTGGTTATGCCAATAGTCTTCTTGAATCAAGTGATAAGAAAACAAGAGAACAGTATTGGCAGACTGGTGTTGAGGCAATGGAGTATCAGATGCAGGATTTTAAGCAAGCTGATCCTGGTAAAGCACTGAAGATGGGTTTGCCTAAGTATGTGCCCAATGTGAACTTGTTTGATATGTCCATGCAGGTTCTTAAAGATGCTGGTCTTTCTGTAGAACAATCAAGTTTTGATCCCAGTGATCCTCATAAGACATGGATTATAAAACAAAAAAATGGTAGTCTTGTAACTCCAATTGCTTTTGAAACTGTAAAAAGAACATTGCTTGATGATCCAAGACTTATTAATGCTTACTATACAGATGCCTATGTTAAGTCTAGAAAGTTTGCTGAGGACGGTATGGCACAGGGTCAGTTTACTACAGTAGATGAAGGTAGAACTGCATGGGCTAATAACATTATTGCGGACATTCAAGCTAAGACACTCAAGCAAAATGAAAAGACACAGGTAAAAGTTAAAGAAGCTGGTGATGTAAAAAAGAACTGGGAACAATATCAAAAACAATATGGTATAGTACCTGGGTCTAATGAAGATCTAGCCATGATAGAAGCTCTTGCCAAATATGATGGTGAAACAGCTAGATTAAAATCTGAAGAAGATATTTTGCAAGAATCACAAGATCCAGCACCTTCAGATGAAACACTTATAAGCAAGGCATACAACATGCTTATGTCTTATAACATATCAGATGATATGATGGCTGCTGCTAAGGCATTTAGTATGAAAGATGCAAGTCTGACATTTGAAGCAAATCCATATAGAAAAATGGAGCTTGAACATCAACATGACTTTGCAAAAATAAAGCAGCAGTTTGACAATGATATGATGAAAATTGATTATCAATTCAAAAAAGACAAAGAACTTGAGGATTATAAGAACAGATTTGCGTCAATGATATCTGCAGCATTTAATCCACTTTCTCTTTTAGGTAATGAAAAGACAACTGTTGGTGATAAAGATGGTGATGGAGAATTAGATACTGATTTTGATGTAGTAGAGTTTAATAAAAAATCTCAGGCTGCTGTAATGAATGAGGTTTCTAAAGAAAAAATTAACACTATCAAAAATGCTCATCAACTTATTGAAAGTTTGAATGGTGGTAAACCTCAAATGATCACTGTTGAAACACAGCAAGGTAAACAAGTAATGGATATGAATCAGTTTGAGAAAGAAATGCTCAAACCTGGTAATGAAAGATATCTTGCTGATGCTTACAGTTCTTATAAGAATAAAGTTAACAATGTTCAAAAAGAAAATCCTCTTCTTCTTAATGCAGAAAACGGTAAATCTTTTACTGCTTTAAAAAGAAGTTTTCTTGATGTTGATGCCAAGATGGCCGCTGTTGTAAGTGGTGAAAAAGAAATGGCAAAGGTGTATAATGATAATCTTCAGAATGTTGTTCAAACTGAGTATGGAAAACCGATTAAGGAAATGCAAGAAAAAGGCATTCCTATGATTGTTACATCTCCTACTAAGAAAGCATTTGATTATCAGGAAGCTTTAAGAAACGCACCAACTACAGAAACACCAATACAAAGACAAGCTAGACTTGCCAATACTCTTTTACCAGATAATATGGCAAGTTTGTTTATGAATAGTGCACAACCTAAGTTATTAACTAGAGAAGAATATAGAGAAGAGTTTGTAAAAAAATATAGTGCTGGACAAATAAGAGATGTTAAAGTACCGTCAAAAGGATCATTTTATGGGATGGGCCCGTCTGCTACAGATGTTTTATCAGCATATGCAGTTAATTATCAAGATCCTTCACAACGCACTGAAAGAGCACCAACTGTTGGTAGTATAATTGATATTGCAGATAAAAATTATGATGCTCAGATAAAGATTTTAAATAATACTTTGACTGGTGCTATTGTTCCAACTAAAACTGCAGATGGCAAAGAAACAGGTGCATTTAAAACATTTGGATTTGATCAGTGGATGAGAGGTGCACCTGTAAGTGAAATGACAGCAGGTAGTATAACCACATTCCCCACATATTCAACATTTATAAATCCCGCTGCATTAGATGAAAAATCTGCAACCGCTCTTGCTGACTTTGCAAAACAATATGTAAATTCTCCAAATGCTGTTGTTATAAATGGTGATCTTACTGGAGTAAGTGAAACTCCAACTATGTCTGATGAGAATGCAAAAAAGATTTTAGCACAAGCAATTCTTGACATGCAAAAAGCTGCATTAAATCCTAAATCAAAAGAAAATGAAAAAACACCAACACTTAATCTTAAGTATGCACCTGTATATGGTGCACCTTCAGGAGATAAACAAAATGCAGCTTATGTTCTTGAATTTGATAAGGAATACATAAAGACTTTTGCTTCCTCAGAAGACAAAGCATATATTGGAAATGATGAGGTGGATGACTATACCAAAATAACAATGATGTTTCCAAGAGAAGCTGATATGAGTTCTAAAAATGCTGAAGCCTATAACTTCTCATTTGTACAGAACAACATTCAAAGATCTCCTGAAAGAAACTATACATACACATCACCTAATGGTGGTACATTGAATGTTTTTCAGAATGGAAATAACTGGATGTACAATATGAATACTTTGGTTTATGATCCTAAGACTTCTAATCTTATTACAGAAAATGTTCTTCCTGCTATGCCTCTTTCATATGCAGACGGCTCATTAGTAAAAAGAAATGATTTGGATAGAATTGTAAATGGTTTGCAGTATACACTAGATGGAATTGCAGAAGAAAATACAAAGGCAATGAATTTGTATAAAAGGAATATCTTTGCTCAACTAAACAAGAATCAATAAGAAATGGAATTTAATAACAATGTGATTCCGGTTGCTCCGGACAATATGCCTTCAGCTGATCAGCAAACAAATGGCAATCCATATGTAATTAATGCAGCTCCTGGTACTGATCCTTCTGAAAATTTTAATTTTGAACCTGTAAGTAGTCTATTTGAAACTCCAACAAATAGTGATCTTGTTATTGGTGTTGATGAAGACTACCTCAAAATGCTGAGACCAGTCAGTGCATCAATAAACAAATATATTAATCCTCCTAATGGTAATATAAGAAGTCCTTATCCTACTTACGCTAGTGATACATATAACCCCTATTCTCAACAAAGAGGTCTTAACCTGTCAACTAGAGAGGGAAGACTTGCCGCATTAAAAAATCCAGGAGCAACAGCTGAGATATTTACCCCAGGCGGACCAGCACAACCTGAAATAGCTGACCCTATTTATTCATCCATAAGAGATACAAACTTTGACAGATACTATGCTCATCCAAAGTTTGATGAGTTGGGTTGGCAACCTTATGCAAACAATGAAGAGTACTATAATACAAACTCATCTACATGGGATGATACAGTAAGAATGTGGGGTCAATATAGTGGTATGTTTGGTAGTGCATTTGTAAGTGGTTATAGAGCTTTTGGAGATCTTATTGATGGTGATAGTTATCTATCAACTGCAGATTTAGAAGGTTCAGCTGATATGGCTAATGCATTAAGAATTGGCATGTCTTCTAGAGATGGTTTTATAGCAGGAGCTAACAACTTTGTTCTTAATTCTGCTTATACTATGGGTATTATTGCCAACATTGCAACTGAAGAGCTTGCATTAGGTCTTGTTACTGCAGGTTCAGGTGGTGGTGCAGCCCCAGTTGCTGCTGCTAGAACAGGTGTGAATATAGCAAGAGCTGGAAGAGCTATAACAAATTTCTTTGATGTTGGTAAAGCATTAAATGCTACAAGACAAATGCTTAAAAGCTTTAATCAAGTTGATAAAGCTAGAGATTTTTATAATACAATGAAATCTGGTACTAAGCTTGTTGGGGATTTCTTTTTGCCTGAAACAATGACTGCTATTAGAGAAATGAATACTGTTCAAAATAGTGTACAGAATCTTTCAAATCTTTCTAAAGTAGCAAAAGGTTTTGGCGGTTTTTACAGAGATGTAAGAGCAATTAATCTTGCTATGTCAGAATCTAAACTTGAAGCAGGCATGGCATATAATGATCAATTTACTGATGTAGCTGCTAAAATTAATGAGAAAAATGGTGGTACTGGATTGACATCTGATGATACTGCAGAAGCTCATGATGTTGCTTCTAAAACATCATTTGCTACTCTATGGTGGAATGCTCCTTTGATTTATGCAAGTAACAAGATTGTTCTTGAGACAGCTCTTGGTGGAATGAATAAAAATCTTAAAAGAGTATTTGATGAAAAGATTGGAACTTTTGGCAAAAGATTGATAAGAACTAAACCATTAACAGATGCAACTGGTAAAATATCAAGAGATGTTTTTGAAGATGCGGGTGAAGGTGCAATGCTTGGTTGGTTACCATCTGTAAAAAGAATTAAAGCATATACGGTTGATGGTTCACTTAAAGCTGCCGCACATGGTACAGCAAGATACTTTGCTACTAATTTGGCTGAAGGTGTTCAGGAACTTGCACAAGAAGCAATTGCTGTTGGTACAAAAGATTATTATGCTCAACTATTTGAAGATCCTGCAGCTGCTGGTTATGATGTGTTTAAAACTTCATTGACTTCTGCAATGAATAGTCAGATGAATGCTCAAGGTTTTGAAACATTTTTATCAGGTTTCTTAATGGGTGGCATTGTACAGGGTCCTCAAAAGTTATTATTTCAGGGACTTCCTAATGCCATGCAGTATACTTTTCAAAGAGAAAAGTACAATGAGTATAAGAAAGCAAAAGATGAGTATGTTCAAACTCTTGTAAAAACTCATAATGAAGCGTGGAATGCTATGGCAGATGATCCAACAGCAATGTTTGATCCTACCAAGTTAAACTTCCTGGTGCAAAAACAAACAGCTTCAGAGATGAAGCAGTCTGCATATGATGGGGATATTTTTGGTTTTATTGATGCAAAAGACTTTGGTAAGTTTAACCAGATGTACACAATCTTTAGAAATGGTACAGCCAACTTATTTAGAGATCAACTTGAAGGATTTAATTCACTAAATGATGAAGAATTAATTCAGGCATTTCCAGGATTTAGAGCTGATATTAAAAGTGGTAAGTTTAGAGAAAGAATAGATAGTACTCTTAAACAAATTGATGATACTGAAAAATCTTATGAAGATGCTCAAAATAAATTTCAAAATCCTTTTGATAGTAAAAAATTCAAAAAGGGTACAAAAGAGTTTATAGATGAAGCATTGAAAGAAAGAGCTTTTGAACATGCCAAGTATCTCTACATGTTTACACAAGATGGCTTCAAAAGAGCGGTTGAAAGAGCAGAAAGTATTTACAGTGAGATGGCATCTGAACCGGTAATTTCAAAGATTGCTGCCAATGATTTATCTGTTCTTATGGATGTAGACAGCATTAATAATGAATTGGCTGTTCTTGCAAAAGAAGCATCAATTGAAGCAACAACTCCGGAAGAAGAAAAGATTGTTGCTGATAAAACTGAAAGAATGATGCATTTGGCTGCAATCAGAGAGGTTCTTACAGATTCTAAAAATTTAACGTCTAATGGTACTCTTGATAGGAGAAAGGTTAATAAACTTTACAAACCATTTCAGAATTATGTAAACTTCCTGGCTAAGAGTAAAAATGACTTTGTAAATAAGGATGCTGTTATAAGTGCACTTAAAAAGATTTCTGATTACAATGCACTTAAAGAAAGAGCAAAGGTTTATGATAAAGCTATTGAGTATCTGAATAATCCAGAAAGACTTACTGAAATGGTTAATAGAACTAGAACCATTTTTGAAGACTTATTCCGGAATAACAAAACAATGTTTGAAAAGAACATTAAGAAGCATGTAAAGAATCTTGAGGCAAATGAATTTTTAAATAAGCTTGTTAAGATTGGTGTATATCCAAATGCAGATCAAACTGTAGAGTTTTTAAAAACAGGTGATGTAAATGTGCTAAAAGAATTCTTTTCTGAAGACGGGGTTGTAGATGTCATGAATGATCCTAAAAGATTTCTTCAAGTTGCAGGTCTTATAAGAAGTTATAATGAGATAACGGGCAAAGAAGAAGTAAAAGAGGAAACTAAAGAAGAAGCTGCAGAAAATGTAGATACTGGAAAACAAGAACAAGATTATGAGAAGATACTGAATGATGCAGACGGTATAGATGAGGATGCTGCATTTGCAAGTATGCCAGGGCGTAAACCAACAGCAGCTCCAAAAGAAACAAGAATTGAGAATAATGATCCTACTCAATCTCCTTATGGTAAAAAGATTCTTGAAGATGTATATAATAAGTACAGAGGTGAACAACTTGCACTTGGTAATACATACATGGGTTATTCTGAATGGGTTAAAAGTAAAGAAGCTCAAACTATAATTGCCGCACTTCAAGCACTCAAAGTTTCATGGGCAAAGACTATAACTAAAGAGTATTTAGGTAAACGTGGTGGTGATGTTTCAACTCCTGAACGTGCTGAAGCCTTGATTAAAGCTACAATAAAAAAAGATGTTGGATTTTCTCAATGGTTGCAGTCAAAGAAAGATGATCCAGGAGTTAGAGAAGTTCTTGATTCTGCTAGTCTTACATTTTCAGAATTAGCTCCCGCTACTGCTGGTAAAAATGAAGGTAAAGATTCTGTTGTTAAAGATAATAGAAATACTAAGTGGCATAAGAAAGGACCTGGTGTAAACATTCTTAAAGTAACTACCACAGATAATGAAAAGAATAAGCAAGTTTATTATCAGTTAGTTGACAATGACGGTAAAGTTCTTTCAGATGCAATATTAAAAGCTGCTGGTATATCAACAAACGGTGTTTATAGTAAAGCTAAAGCTGCAGAAGAAGCACAGAAAAAGATTCTTGATACTTTACCTGATACTACACCTTTTTCATTTGATGGTGTGATGGTTAGATTTGGTGCTACAGTGACAGATACTGATGGTAAAGAATTTATTGTTCTTGGAACACCAGCTAAAGTTGCAAAAGGTAGTAAGTTATTTCTTTTGCCTAAAGAAAAGCAAAACATTAAAGGTGCCAGAGAAAGAGAAAAGGCTGCAATCAAAGTTGAAGAAGGTGAATTTAATGGGTTCTATACTGTAGAAGATCTTAGATTTACTGAGCCTGTTGGTGATAATGTAAGTAAACTTGTTCTTAATGATTTTAGAAGAAGTTATCCTCATGCAAACAGAAGCACAAATGAGGGAAAACAAGAAGCTCAGATGAGATTTGATACAATAATGAACTCAATAACTGCTGAAGAGTTTGAGAAAGATATTGAGTTTGTTGTTAGAAGAAATGAGAGTGCTGGTAATGAAAAAAATCCTTATAAGGCTGGTAACAAAGAGCCAAACAAGCAGATAATTCGTGTTGCTGAAACATTTGATATTGGAATAAGAATTTCAAATCCAATGTTGAAGCAGAGACTTGATATTATTCTTGAAGAAAAAGGATTAGCTCCAACTGATTCTCCGGAAGGTATTATTGGGTACATGCCTAATAATCAATATAAGTTTCTTGATAAAGAAGGGAAAGCGGTAGATGTTAGATCTCTTACCCAAGATAACTTTGACCAATACTTTTTAAGTAAAGGATATGCAGGTGCACCTATTAATGTACAAGATGTAAAAAATGCATATGCAACTCAGCAATTACTTATAAAAGCTATCTCAGATAAAATTGGAGATGCTGATGTTTTAATAATAACTCCTGAAGAGTTAAAGAATGAAGTTACTTTTAGTTATGAAAGTCTGTATAAAAATAATGCTACACCTACACCATTAACTTCACTTTCAAATTATTCAGTTAACAGTAAAGGTGATGTAATCATATTTGATAATAAGAGAATAAAGTTAGAAAGTGGTTTTGAAATTGGTACTACTATTATAAGCAACTTAGCAACAGGTAGTGCTGCTTATAGAAAGTTAGTTGAGAAGATTGAAGAAGAGCTCATTGCTTCTGGTAAATATGAAAAAGCAACAACTTTAGGTCGTTATGTTGCTGTAATCAGACAACCTAATGGTGAACTTACTCTTGCACAACTCAAGCAAAACAAGATAGAAAAAGAAGAGGTCTATGGATTTATCAAAGAGCTTGTAGAAAGAGCTCAGGAAACACTTGATAATAACATAGAGAATCTTGATGAGCTTCCAAGAAATGCTTTAGGGGTTATTACAAACCTTAAAGATGCTAGAACTATAAACAATGATTATAACTTCAATTGGAATAATGAGTTCAATAAGAAATTTTATCTGGCTGAAATGCCCGGTATATCTGTTGACTTTAAAGTAACAAACTGGGGAAGAATTGAAATCTCATTCTATGATAAAGAAGGTAAAAAATCTTTGTCTGAGGGACCTTTAAAAATATCCCCAGAAGCATTTGCAAAAGCAATTGAAGATCCTCAACAGCTTTTGGATAAGATTCAAAATCTTTTAGATTCTGATCCGGAACTTAAGAAAAGAAAGATTTCTGTTCAACCGGAAAACTTTAGAGTATCATTTCCTGAAGACCGTACTGCTCAAACAATTATTGATAACACAAAAACTGATTTAGATCCTAGAGTAAGATTTGATTATAAAATTGTTGTTACTGGTGATTCAAGTCAAGTACAAGCACTAGCCAATGTTTCCACAGTAACTACTCCAGAAGATGGTACATCTGCTCTAGGTCCTGTTAGTGAGGATACATTAAATCACATTGCAACAAAGCTTAATACTCCTGGTTCTACACTTTCTAAGTATGAGCAAGAGGTTTATAATAAGAATCAATCTAGAATTGAAAAGATAAGAAAGGATCTTGCCGGTAAGCCAAGTCTTGATACAAGTGAAGATACATATGATGGTATTAATCAAATGTCTGATGATGAGTTTGATAGTTATGCTGATGATGATTTCATGGAACTTTCACTTGATATCAAGAATCAAATTGCTGCTAAAATTCTAAAGACTGGTGTAGAAAGTCTTTCAGCCAGAGAGAAGCAAGTAATGAATAGTGATACTGGCTCCATGATCAATGGGTTGATATCTAAAATTATAATTGAGAATACAACCAAGCCTTCAGAAGTTACATCTACAGTTGAAGAAGCTCCTACTGAAACAGGTAATAAAAAACAACAACTTCTTGCTGAATTAGAAAGTGTAGAGAAAACGATTAAAGCAAGAGAAGCAGAACTTAAAAAGCAGAGTCCAAAACTTTCTGATTATAATAGAGCAAAGGCAAATGATGCTGAGCTTAATAATCTCATGAAACAAAAAACTGCCTTAAAGAATAAACTTATAGCAAATAAGATTATTCCTGCGACACCTCTTACTCCATATGATGGTGAGACAATTGAGCAGTTTGTAAATTGGGCAACAAACAATCTTCCAGATTTTATTACCATTGCTGACATAAACACCCTTAGAGATAATCTCATGGGTAAAGGTGTTAGAGTTGGTGCTTTTGTTATGGGTCTTGCTGATATTGCTGGTGGTATGAAAGTAGAAGGTACTCTTTATACCGGAGTATCATCACCTTTCAGATACCATGAAGCATTCCATGCTGTATTCAGAATGCTTCTTACTGATGAACAGGTGAAAAAATATTTGACTCTTGGTAAGAAAGAGTTGCTGGCTAAATATAGAGCTGAGGGTAAGAGTTACCAGGCTGAGATGGAGAAGTTTAGAAACACTGCCCCTATGTATAGAGAGATGACTCCTGAAAGACTTGAGCAAGAATTCATTGAAGAATACTTGGCTGATAAGTTTGAAGAGTTTAAAAAGTCTCCCGCAAAAACTCAAACAGCTCCAGAAGTAAAATCTCTTTTCCAAAGAATCATTGAGTGGATTAAATCAATCTTCAAGAGATTTACAAAGAATGAACTGAATAGCTTATATGAGAATATTGATTCTGGTAAATTTAGAACCACTGCTGTTCAGGATAATATGTTTACAAACTCATTGGTTAAAGGTATTACTGTAGAGGCAAACAAACTTATTCCAATTGAGACATATGAAGATGAAAGAGGTAATATAGGTTACAAGTATATGGATCCTGCTGCAGCAGATGGTTTGATTGCAAACATTGCTGCAATGTATATTTCAAGAGAAGATAAAGCCATTGCTGAGAGCAAAGGTAAGAATGCTGTTATTGAACGTAATAAAATTCTTAATGATACTGTTGCTGATTTTATGACACTATATGATCCAGATGCTGATCATAATGCTGAATTGGATGAAAGTAAATGGGATCCTTTGATTGAGAAGCACAATGCTTTAACTGAATATACTGACTTTGTAAAACAGGGTGTTCTTGAAAGACTTAAGATGTTGGATATATCAGCAGATGAGGGAGCATATGACTTTGAAAAGTTTGAGCAGGAAGGTGGTTTAAGAAACGTATCTGATTATAATAGGGATCAGAGTATGATTGGTGGTTTTGAATCAATCTCAAAAGAACTTAGAAGATACATTGGTACCACCACAATTGCTGATGCAGATGAATTTGGAAATACAGAACTTACTCCTGGTGAAACTTTGATTATTCCTGTTAACTTTATTGATGTATACAATGGTATTCTCAAAGCGGTAAAGAATACAACAGATCCAGTAAAGTTCTTTTCTAAGATGTATTTCTTTGGTCAAACCAATAGACAATCTGAAGCTGTTGTAAAAAGAATTTTTGAAGACATTGGTGTTACTGAAGAGCAAATTCTTAATGATGATATTCCGGTAAGACTTAAAAATCCTTTACTATTCCAAAGAGTTCTTAAAGGATTTGAAAGCTTTAGACTTGATTATATTTTTGTACATACTGATCCAAAGACCGGTAAGACTTATATATATAGTGCAGCTAATAGAGATGATACTAGTGCTCAAATAGATAAGTGGTCTGCTGAGTATGATGAGAAATTCCAGCAAATGGTTAATGACCCTAAAAGGTTTAAAGCTACAAAAAGTCTTTTGCTGAGAATTGAAAAGTATCTGGATCCTGAAAGATCTCTCAAAAAAATGAGTGAGCCAAGCTTGCATAGATTATCCAGGATTTTATCTAGAGACCTTTATGATCTTACAGGTATCAAACTTAGTGCTGGGTATATTGAATTTAGTATTGCTTCAAAGATTTTAAATAAAAGCAAATATCAAAGAGCACTACTAAATGCACATAGTGAATCTGATGCGTTAAGTAATAAAGACATTGAGCAATTAGGATTACAAATAGAGGCTGCTTGGAAAGCAAGAACTGCAAATAAGAAATACACTTCAATATTCTCTGATACTGCTGATGTAGGTATGCCGGCTAGATTAAGAAGAATGGCTTTTGGTAATGCACCTTTTGATGAAACTGTTGGTAATAGTGTATTCAAAAATCCTAATGGTGATCTTGTATATGCTCACCAGGCTGCCACATATCATCTTAAAGCAATCAATGATTTAAATAATGTTGAGGCCCTTGATGAACTTCAGAAATCAGATCCTTTCTTATTTAACAATATACTCTTAAATAGTCCTGCATTTAAAGCTCTTGCTGCAGAAGATAGACTTAAAGTTATAAGAATAGCAGGTTCTAAGAAGAGTGGTATAGAAAAGACAGATGAAGGTAACTATGCTGATACTGGTGGAATAAATTTAAATGATGATGCCAAAACCTACGGTGATGCAACTCCAAGAGAATTTATTCTGAATCTGATAAACTCTTATACATACAATTACAATCACACAACTGGTAAGAACAATACTGTAATTGCAATAGATCCCATAAGTGGAGAAGAAAAAGAAGTTGCAATTGCTCCATCATTACTCCGTGTTATTGAAGCATCAAATACAGGTGATATGGTTGGGTTACCTGTTATTGAAACAGTTACTACAGATGAGAATGGAGAAGCTGTTCTTAAAGATGAAACTGTTGATATGTTCTATTCAGAAATTAAAAATGAATACAACAGAATCAAAAGAGAATCAAAAGAAGATAGTAGAACTGAAGATCTTATTGAAGGTTATAATGCTAAAGATGGTGTAAGAGTTGATAAGAATGCTGATTCTAAAGATAATGAATCAAGAGCTTATAAGTTTGTAAAAACAGGTACTCTTCTCAAAGACTTTGAAGGAACTGCTGGTAATAGAAATAAGATCAGAGATCCTAAAATGCCTGAAGCAACTGCGGAAAGATTGGTTGATGGCACCCAGACAATTATTATAAGAAAAACAGATGCTGCTAAGAGAATTGGTCTTACAATAAAAGGAGCTGCAGGTAAAGTAAATGTAGTAACAAAGAACAATAAAGGTGTAGATGTTAATACTAACTTTACCATAATAAACCGGGGTAAAGTCCAGGTTACTGAAAAGAACCTGGATAATATTTTAAAGTCTCTTGGTGATGGTCTTTCTGCAGAAAAAACAGAAACCCACAAATATGAATTCACATATAAAGGTAAAACCGGATATGTAGAAAGTAAGGAGATGGTTGCCTTTTTAAGTGGTAATAAATCCATGTACGTGTATGACATGTACAAGGAAGGAACTAAAGTTCCAAAGAGTGCACTTAAGACAGTTGAAAAATCAGATTCACGACCTGCTGATTATAAACTTGCTCTTGAAAAAATTGCAAAAAATGCTGATGTTGAAGACCTATCTTTTGAAGAAGCATTAGGAGCAGAAGGAATTAAAATGACTGTAGATGAGTTCAAAGATTACCTCAGATACAGATTGACTGCACAGTATCAAGATTTTCGTATGACTCTTGATGAAATTAAAGCTACATCTTCAATAAGTAACTTTATAACAAATGGATTAACTAAAGAAGATGGCAGAGTAGATAGTGTTGTAGCAAGAGCATCTAGTCAGTTAAATCTTACAAATGATTTAGACTACAACTTAATGCAGATATACTTTAATGATTGGTTGAATAGTAAGGCTATGAACCAAATTCTTCTTGGTGATTCTGCAATGACTTTGAAAGATGCTGTTGATGAGATTAAGAGAGCTAAGATGCAGAATGCTTCTGGTAAAAGTGCTGCTTCAACTATTATAGCTCCAGAGTATGGTATCAATCACATCTTCCAACAGATGAGTTTGTTTACATTTACTGATACTGAGTTTGAAAAAATCTACAGTGGTGCCAATGCAAAAGGTGAAAGAGGTGATGCTCAGATGTATCTTACAGCTAAAGGATTAAGATATATCCTCTTTGGTCTTGGCAACTTGAATGAAGCTCAGACAAAACTTCTTAATAAAATTGAAAGAGGGGAAAAAGTTGAAGCAGATGAATTCTTTGGCTCAGCAGGTAAAGATGGATTTAAAGATCTTGGGGCTGTATTTAACTCACTTAAACTTGTATATGGTGATGGCAAAACATATCTGAAGATGTCTGCTGTAATTCTTACTAAAGAACTTACATCTAGAAAAGAAAATGGTCAGTGGGTAGCAAAAGAAACTAGAAAAGAACTTCACAACATGCGTGTAAAGATGGAGCAGTTTGAAGAAGAAAATCAAACTGTAACAATTGCTGGTGGAAAATCCGCTGTAAAAATGTTAAAGCGGAATGTACTTAGAGATACAGATATGTTCTCTGAAGGATTATTGTCTAAAGACAATGCAACTGTTTTAGATACAAACTTTATGAGACTGCAGTTGGTTAACCCTTCTAATAAGATTATTGTTACAGATCCGGTTCAGATAAAAACTCTAATTACATCTGAACAAGATGATGAGACTGAAGTATTTATTTTAGATTCTGATCAACCAACTACAATTGGTAAAATCCGTCAGAAATATAATGAAGCGATAGATAATAGAGTTAAACTTAAGTTTATTAACAGAAGAAACTTGATATTTAACTTTGATATTGTTGTTGCAATGGATGAACTGCATAAGAGTGTTAAGACTGGTCAG
>Ga0129336_10000354_pt1 | contig 26583 bp, 17 predicted proteins | sample CPB6_02_DNA_FD_96878 | JGI IMG/M metagenome (GOLD analysis project Ga0129336, IMG submission 96878) | Freshwater to marine salinity gradient microbial communities from Chesapeake Bay, USA - CPBay_Sum_0.6_0.2_DNA | ecosystem: Environmental > Aquatic > Marine > Coastal | place: USA: Chesapeake... | reverse complement strand
GCAGGTCAATGGCATCGTGAAGGTGCTAGTTATTTCTGACTCTAACCTTTATGGTAATGGTGTAGCTGATTTAGAGACAGTTTGGGCGAACCGGTTAGAGACAGAGCTTAACCGGCAGCGTGGGGCTGGTGCATTCGAGGTCCGTATCCTAGCACAAGGAGGGGCTTCACTTATGCAGTACGCTGATTGGATGGCCTCTGGTGTTGTGGAGGAGTATGACCCTGATGTTATTGTAATTGGTTACACCCAGAATGACCCAATGCCTTCTGGTTTTGAGAGAGCACTCTGCGGGGAAGCGGGTCGTTGTGAGGTTGGCAACGCGAAGACCTTCCCGTTGTACCGCGAATGCATCTCTGGAAGGGGCAGTGCTTTTGCAACTCTGGTGCGAGTAACGATTAGTCATTGGTTTCCGAATGTGACAAACGAAGTGCTAGCTCGCTATTGTGATATTACGAGGTTATCAAACTCTGCAGGCATCCCTGCAGAAGAGGTAGTCGCTACCAATCTTGAAAAGAATCCTTATCTGCCATATTTCTATGATGCGGCATCTAAGATCAGAGAGCTGAGCAAAGATCGTCCTTTGCTCGTAGCACGCACATCTGTTAATATGAAATTACACGAGGGAAGTTTACCTTACGTAGAGATTCTTAGAAATGCCGGGATGGAGATTATCAAGATGGACCGTGCAGAGGAGTTGTATGAGCGTTTCTTGATGTCACCGGAGGCGATGTATGTCCATCCTGCTGACCCGCACCCTGGTCCTTTGCTTACCTTTGCCTATGCACTAGATGTTGCGGAACGCCTTCTTGAGTTGTTCGGTGAGGATTTTACAGGTGGATTTGGTAAGAGACTAGCTGTTCAACGCGATGCTCCGCATATCCTATCGGGATATCTTCCTGCTCGGACGCTAGTGGTCGGTGATCCGAGAAGCGATATTCGCGTTGTCCTCCCTCCTTCTGATAGAGATATAGGTCAGCAGGTACCTTGTGCGTTTGTTGGGCGTCCCCATCTTCGGATTATATTCGATGTCGGTCCTGGATTAGGTTCTAGATTGCTTCTTACATTAGAGCGGTCGGTTGGAGGACCAATGACTGTACAGACATCAGGCTATGATCAGTCTGGGTTTCGAGTTGACTCACCGGTCCGGGTTATAAACCCGGGCGAGTCTTTCGAAATTATCGTTTCAGATGAGTTATCAAACGTTATGTTTGGATCATTACAAGCAGGTTGCGGAATCGGTGAACGTACTATAACACTTGAACCGGCTCAGGTGCGGATTACAAAGCTCTCGTGAATAATATGTATCAAATATACTAAAAATTTTAGTGCTAATAATTTTTTATTTGATTTTCATAGATTTATAAGTATAGAAGATAGAGAATAAATTTTAATAGAGTTGTTTTATACTTATTATACCACCAAATTTTTCCTAAGTGTATATAAAAATTTATTACTATATACTTTGACTCTTCTCTATTTTATGTATAATTATTTTATGATTAAATTACCTAAGTTATTTCGTAATTTTTTCTTCTTTTTTTTCTTTATATTTATTTTTTTATTTTTACTAGATGTTTATGCCGAAAGTAATAACCTAAAAACTAAATATTTTAAAGAAATAATATCTAATTTAGATAGTTTAGATAAAAATGATGATCTAGATATGAGTCAGACGGTTACAAAACTTAAAAAGAGTTTATTAGATAACGACGAGGATAGATTTTTATTTTGTGCCAAGAACGCTGGTTTATTTCCTAAGAGTTGTGTTTGGGGCGATCAGACTTTTGATTATAAAAAATCTTCAATACTTAGTGATAATTTTTATGATTCATATTTCAGTCAGTTAGAGTATATTTATCCTAAATATTTAAATACTAGTGTATTTAAATATGAATTTACCCCAAAAGATAATTATAGAGCTTGGATCCGTGAAAATACTATCACATCGGAGAGAAAACTTTATAAGATTTCAGAGATAGATCAATATTATAACCCCATTATTGAAAAAATTTCAAATAGTAAAAAAAGTAAAAAAGTCTTAATTTTAACTGATTCATATGGTGCGGGAAATGGCCTCACTAATATTGAAGAGAGTTGGCCTAGGTTGCTAGAGAATAAGCTCAATTTGCATGGTAGTTTTGAGGTATATTTAGTTTCTCAACACGGTGCAGGATATAGAAATTTTGATAATTGGATGAGAAGTGGCATTCTTAATAGAATTAAACCTGATTTTATAATATTATCTTTTTTTGAAAATGATTTTTATTTTTATGATTTATTATTACGAGAGAGATCATCTAAGTTTGCTCAGGTGATTGATCCAAGTAGTATTAAATTTATCGATTGTCTTAATTCTAATAGTTTTTATGACAAATTTTTTATTTTCTTTAAATCATTAGGAGAAATGATTAAATTCTATCAATGTGATTTTCGTAAAGATGATAATAAGAGCTCAGATCCAAATATAGTTGTAGATGATGTCGTTGAAACATATAAAAATTTTAAAGAACTTACTGATGTCCCAATATTTTTCTTTGAGCTAGATCATAAATTGAGTGAGTCTGGAAGTTTAATTAAAAATAAATTAAAAAATAATGGATTTCATTTTTTTGATATGGAGTTTTATGCTGGGGATCTATATAAAGATTTTTGCAAAAATAGAGGTTTGTTAGGTGCTAAATTAGAGACTACTAGGATAGTTGATGATTGCTCTGCAACTGCTCCTAATTTATTTGATTATCATTATAATTATAATTATATGAACCAATTAATTGATTTAGGTATAAATTCTATAGTTGATAATATACTTAATAAGGATATTGGCGCTAATAAAATAAATCCAAATTTTGATTATGATAGCAGTAAATTTATAACTGAAAGTTTACCTGTAGAGATGAGGATTAGATATAATGATGATAAGAATGCTGTTGTTGACTTTATTAGATTTACCGCTGATAATACTTTATGTGCATCTATTGATAGAGAGCATGTAAGATTAAATTTTGATAGTGCTATCGAAAAAGGTTCTGAAATTAGGGTTGATTCGATTAAGCAGAGTAAGCCATTTTATCTTATTTTTTCAGGTTATAATGGTGATATATACACGTATCGTGATGCAATCTTGATTGAGCCAGGTAATAGTTATTATTTTACAGTAGATTTAGATAACCCATCTTTATTGTTTGCTGCCTTAGAGGGTGGGTGTGCTTACGATGATAACAAATTATTATTTGAGAATAACTTAGTATATAAGAAGGATAACGAGTCAAAGAAACTTTTATCTAATAAAGAGTTAGCTAAATTATTAGCTGATTTTAAGGTTAGGGTATCAATGCTTTAGATCATTATTTTACCATAATTACAAAATAACATTTTAATATATAATATTTTTATGAAATATAATTTTTTTATAACTAGTGTTAATTTATTTAAAAATAAATTATCTAATTATAAATATTATTTAGTTTATTTTTTTATATTCTTATATTTATTTAATAATTTTTATTTTATGTATAATCGAGATATTGATTATTTTCCGCTACATGCTGACTCAACTTTATTTAACTACTTAATTACAAATGGAAATAATATGTTTTTCTCAATTACAGGTTACCCTGCTTTTGGTGTTGAGAACTATCAACCCGGACCATTTCCATATTATTATCTTTTAGAGTTGGCTTTTACAATAAGTAATATTAGTAATATTTCGGTTTTTTACCTTTTTAATAATATACTTCACTTTTTTGTGGTTGTTTTAGTTCTTCTTACATTACGCAATTTTTTCTTAGCTGGCGGGAAAAATCTTTTACTATCAGCTTCTTTTATGTTAGCTCTAACAACATATTTTACTGAAGGTTCTAGATTTCTGTTAGGATCTGAGAGAATAGATGTAGGAACAAGTCATTTAGTTTTTTTATCTTTATACTTTGGCTCTAGCCTGTATCTTAGTTATAAAAATAGAACAAGCAGCCATATATCATTATTATTTTCATCAAGTTTACTCTTACAGAGTCATTTTTTAGGAATAGGTTTTGGTGGATTAGGTTTATTATTAGGTATTTATCTAATTATTAAAAATAAGATTAGAAATAAAAAAATTCTTACTTTGCAATATTTTACAGTTTTTTTAAATATTCCACTTTTTATTAGATTTCTTAGCGATCCTTTGTTTTTACTTGATTCTATTAAAAGTAGCGGTATGCAGGTTGATAGATATTATATAAATGATAAAAATCTTTTATTTGATGCCATTTATTCAATAACTCCTTTACAATATTTCTGCGAGGCGGATAGTGTATGCTCTGCATCGCCTTTTTCAACGCTATTGATTTTACTCTTTTTTACTTTTTTGCTTTCTTTACTAGTTATTAATTTGACTAAATTAGATTTTAGTTTTAAAATTTTTACAATTCTTTCTGTTATTTACTCTATTTTGGTTATCATTAGAGCTCATGAGTATAATCATCTTGCTATATTATCAGGCCTAATCATATTTATAATAATTGTATATTTATCTAAATTTAGGTATCTACCAATAGTAATAATTTTAGGTTTGTTTTATATCAGCTTTAATTTTAATATAACCGATAATGAGAAAAATTTTAAATTATTTTCTGATGAATATATTGCTAAATTTAATAATGAAAGTTACAAATTTGATATGTGTGCTTTTGCGATATCAAATGATTGTAAAAATTTACCTAAAAAAATTGATAATATTTTCAAAACTTTCACCCACGATGGCAACGCGGTATCTTTATTTTTTACATATATGTTATTTAATAAAGTTGATATATGTATAGAAGAAAATAGATTAGATCTCGGAAGTTTGAACTATTTAAAGTGTAATAATAGATTTAATGATAAGCGGATAAAGTTGCAATTTATTCCATTTTCTATAAACAACCCTCTATTCTTTTCAAATTTCACAAAAATTGGTTATCTTATCGACATAAATAGTTTATTATGTATAGATGCCTATAAGTTGGATACTCATTGTAGTAAAAATTTATATCCATATAAAGAAAAGAATTTATATAATGTTGCAATCTATGCAGATAACTCTCTAAGGGATGATTTTTATAACGAGCTTTTAGATATTGATAATAAGCATAAATTGCAGAACCCCTTATTTTCATATAAAGGATTTCTTCTGAAATGAAAAAATATACCATTTTACTTTTTTTAGTTATAGGTTATATTTATTTTTTTAGTAATACAAATAAAAACATTATCCCAAATTACAATATTTCATTTCAAAAAATTATTTATTTGCTAGCTGATCGTATAGAATCCAAGAATACCAATAATACAAAATCTTTTAATGAGGAGAGTTTTACTTTTAATCTTGCGAATGAAAAAAATATAATTCAATTAAAATGTGATTTAAATTACCAAAATATCGATATAAATATTTACTGTAACTCTGATTTTGATATAAATAACTCTTTAAAAGCATTAGGGATAGATAAAAAATTAGGAAGTTATAATGAACTTTCTGATTATATAAAAAACTCATTAATTGAGACATTATCATCTAGAAAAATAAGTAAAATTGCTTTTGAATTTTATAACAATAAACTTGAGAGCGAGCTATATAAAGTAGATGCCTTACGAAATACTTACCTAAGTTTAGATAGTTATTTTTCAACTTTAGTTAATTTTGCTAAAGTTGAAGAAAATAATTTTATCTTTTATCAATTTACTCATAAATATTATAAATTTATATGCAATGTTAAAGTGAAGTTGCCTGAGGCTATAGATAATGATGTATTTTATAAAAAAGATTTTATTTTATTGAGCAAGCAAGAAAATAGTATAAAAAATATGAATAATAATATAGATAAATATAAAATCATAAATAACAATCTCCTTAGTTATAAAGATTATATAAATAAAATTAATTCTAAATATAGTCCAAATAGAATGATAGATATTAAAGAAGAAATATCTGTGCTAGATTTTATGTCAGTAGATGATTCTATTTCCGATAATTTATATTTGATTAGAGATAATATATACTTAAACGACTACTACAATGAAGTTACTAAAGTTGAAGATAGTTATAATTTGCTACTAAAGAAAATGAAAGTAGCCGGTATTGACTACGATTATAATAATGATTTTACTAATTTATTGAACCTACTTGCTAAGTTAGAGGCAAGTTTAGATGTTTTGGGTATGAAATTAATGGAAGATAGCAATAATCTCTCAAAGAAGCTCGAGAATTCTGTTATCGTATATAATAAGTCGGTTATTGATAATGAATTATTAGAGGAACTTGCAAAGAAATATTGGATAGATATAGATATTGAATCAAATTGCTTAGCTAATTAGTTACAAGTTGTTTGTATTTTTAATATAGGTTTGTACAGAGGATCGTTTCTAAAACTATTTTTTTCATAGATAAAGTCGCTTATTCTCCTATCGTATATAATTGATTTGCAATTAACATTTTGGAAGTTATAATTTATAGTAAATGTTCCCAACTTTTTATTTATATTTGTATTTATGTGATCTATTTTATTGAGTATGTCCATATTATTTTCTATAAATTCAAATATGTCTGCACCATTTGTATTGGTAAAATAATAGCTTTCTATTATTTTGCTTATTATATGATTACTATTGAAATTATTTTTAATTTCTTCATTTATTTTTACCATATCAAGTGTTTTAGCTAGTTTATATATGCCATTATTCTTATTTTTATCTAACAATTTATCATTTACTTTACAGTTTTCAATAAAATTATTTAAATTTATTGTATTAAGGGTACAGTTAATTAAGTAAGCATCTTTTTCTTTATAGTATCCTACTATTATAAATTTATCTGTTTTTTTAATAATATTGTATGGGTCATCATTTTTATTTTTATTTATATAATTTTCATATATAGTATAAAGATCTTTTGATACTATCGTTGCATAATGTTTAGTGTTAGTATGATATTCCCTAACAAAGATATTATCTTTATTAATTATTATAAAATTAAATGTTATTAATGATATAATAAGTATTGAAATTATTTTATTTTTCATAATACTCCCAGAATGTTTCGTTATAACCCGCTTTTAAAATTTGTATTTTTAAATCATTCTCAATTTTGTTTGTGTTTATTTTATTTAGCTCATTTTCAGTAAAAGCATCTTTACTTACATATATACTTACAGACTTATCGTAGTCTATTCTACTATCAGCTGTATTTTGATAGTTACAGTTTATTTTAATATTTCGATATCTTGGTCTGCATTGTAAAGTTGTATAATCTATGAAATCAAAAACATTTATATATTTTTGATAGATATTATTTGTAGCTTGGTTTGCATTAGGTATATAATATATTTCAAATCGATTTTTTTCTTTTAGCTGTTTATCTGAGCATTGCATTTTACTCATTGAAATCAGTTTTATCTCTTTAGGAAAATAACAGATATCTGTATTATTTTTTATAAGTTCAAAGATAGCATTATTGATATAATTTGTATTTCTTGCAAAGGTCGTAATATTTTTAATTTCTTTATTATAAAAGTTCATGCAATTTTTCTGATCGGTCAAATCGCAAATATTAAATTTATATTTTTTGTTTTTAATTATATTTATATTTTCTGAAGCATATATATTTCTAATTTCATCATAGAATTTTATATCTCTTAAATTTATATTACTAAATGCTATTGCTAGTACCGAAAGTATTATGATAATTTTTTTAAATTTTGCTAATAAAGTTATGGTAACCGCAAGTATAAATCCAGTAAACCAATTTGACTGAGTTTCCTCGTTTGTTTTTATTGATAATAATGCAAAGTATATTATTGTTATCAAAAATGTTATTAAAATAATATATTTCTTTTTTATTAGTAATAAAATAGATAATATTAAAAGTGCTAGAGATGTAACAAGTATCACTATTGAGACTTTATCCTCAGCTATGCAAGGTATAAAAGTTTTTTTATTACAATTTTCAACAAAGTAACTTACTGGAGTAAATTGAAATAAATAATCTTTAAATTCTGATATGTAGGTGTGGGTTCCAATTTTGTTATCGTTTTTTAAAAATGTACTATTTAATGCATTGTTATTTGTATTTAATTTAAATATAGGTCTGATAAGGAACCCTGGGTCTGTTATTAATCTTACTATTAAAGGCCACCATGAAATAAGTGATAGGTATATATCTGATTTTTTTAGTTTATTTTCTTTGACGCTTTTTATTATTATAATTATTGCAATTATAATTGAAAGATAGAAAGTTGAATAATGTTGTTGAGCCAATATTCCTAATGCTAGAATTGGTATAAACGTCTTATTTTCTTTGCTTTTTAGATATGTAAGAACATAGAAGTATACTAACAAGGTAAATAAAGGTATATGTGCAACCCCTGTATCTAAATTATGATTTGTTATAGTCAAATAATTTTTATTATCATTTTTGATAAAAGGTAATAACAGTACGGTTGATCCTAGTGCTAGCGATAATTTATATAGCTTTTTTTTATAAAGATAAGATATTGTTAATATTATTGATAATATAATAATAATTATAAAAGTAATATTAAATATCATTATTGGATTATAACCAAATTTTTGATTGATAAACATTGAAAACTCTATGATGTAAAAATATGGATTTGGGCCAGGATGGTATTCATTTAATGAGTATGTGGGATAGTTAACAATTCTAAGATACCATTTTTCTGTAGAATAGGCCTCAAGATAATGATAGATAGTTGATATAGAGGTATAAAAGGTTACATTTTCTGAGACATTTATTATTAATGTGCTATATATCACAACTATGCTAATAGTTAATAATATTATAAGACTTTTATAAATATTATTAACTTTTTTTATCATTATTTTATTTTTATTGTGCTTTTATTAATGTAAATTATTTATCTTTAGCATACTTGATTTGATTTTAAAATTAAGCATAAGTTATTACCATAATAGTCTTATTGTTGTAAATTAAATATATATTTTTATAATTTTATAGTTATAATTTGTTCTTTTTGATTTTATATGTATAATTATAATATGAATTTATTAAAGACTAAGGTTGTTATGGTGCATGCACCAGATCCTGTTTTTACAATAATTGCTGATTTTGGTAATAGGTTTATGCCTGTTTGGAGTTATACGTTAGCTGCGATGATTGATAAATCTTCATTAAATGTTGAGGTTAGTCTTTTAGATACGAGAGTTGATAACGATATAAATAGTATTGAGGGTAAGATATTTCTATACTCTGGAATTAATCAAGATCTACAACGTATATTAGAAGTCTCTAGCATATTGAAAGGTAATAATCCAGGTTCTATACATATTATTGGTGGTCCAATATGCTGGTCATATGACAAGGCTAATGAATTGCACCTGCTAGATTCGTTTGATTATATTTTTATTGGTGACGGTGAGGCTGAGATTAATGAGTTACTTAAATTAGCTATAGATAAGGTTAATAATATTAAAAATGGTATTGTTGATAATAAAGTTATCCGTGCTAAAGGAAGGTTTGATCTTAACAAAGCCTTGCTCATGGATAGAGATTTGGTGTTAAAATATCTTGATAACTACTATGGGGCTGTTATAGAGATTTCGAGAGGTTGTCCGTTTTTATGTGAGTTTTGTGACATTAGAATTTTAAGTGATAATAACCGGAGCCATAATAAAAATATAGCTTTGATTATTGAAGAGCTTGACTTTTTTTATAAACAAGGCATTAGGCAGGTTATTTTAGCTTGTGATAATATGATAGGGGACCATAAGTGGGCAGAAGAATTAGTTGATGCTATCTTAAAATGGAGAGTTGAAAGTGGTGGCAATGTGGTTTTCTACACTTGGGTGACGCTGACTATTTCTAGATTTGATGGTTTAATGAAAAAAATGAGATTAGCGGGTTTTGATCTACTTTTTATAGGTGTTGAATCTTTTTCTAATAATTCACTCTTAGAGACTGCTAAATTACAGAATATATCAAGTCTTGGTATGGTAGAGACTATTAAATCTATTCAAAGTTATGGTTTTATAGTTGTAGCAGGTATGATAATTGGATTTGATTCTGACTCTTTAGATGTTTTTGATGAGACAACTAACGGGCTATTGGAGAGCGGAATTCTTTCCGGAGACCCTGGCATGCTTTATGCTCTTCCTGGTACTCCTTTATTTTATAGGATGAAACTTGCAAATAGACTTAGGCCAGTAAGTGAAAGTAGTGGCTCTAGACAGAAGTTACATACAAATATGGTTTATATACTTCCTAGTAAATTATTAAAGAAAGGATGGGTCGATTTAAGTAAAAAGCTTACTATGGGTAATTATAATTATTTAAGATTGAAAAATTATTTAGATAATCTTAATACGGGTAATTATATAAAACTAGATTCTCCTGGTTTTGGAAATATTTTTTTATTTATAAAATTGGTTCTAGAAAGCAGAGCAGGTAGATCTCAACTTTTTAAGAGAGTCATTAACTTGCTAAAGTTTGAAAACATTTTTTATATTTTTAAAGCTTACTATCTATGTTTTAGTAGGAGGAGACTATTACCTGATTATTTTAGATATTTTTCTTTCTGGCTTTTCTCTTGGAGTAGTGCTATTGTAAGATATAAAGGCATTAGGGAGTCTGATATCGATATTATATCTTTAGATCGTGACGTTTTATTAGAAGATGTCTTACCTAAAGGCTATGATGACTTAAATAATGAAGAGATAGAGCATTCAAAAACACTTGCACAACGTAGAAGTACAATAAAATCTTTGCAGAAGATTTTTTACAAACCTATTGACTAATTTTTTTTACTTGTAAAGTTATACTATGAAATTTTTTACGTTTAGCAAAATTAGATTATATTTTATAATATTGTTTTTTTTGCTTACTATAATTATTTTATACTTGGAGAATAATTACCTAATCAAAAACCGGCCTTTTGGTTACAACATTGAGAGTAATATATTATTAGGAGTTAAAGAGAGTTCTGATCCCGAATTTTATAAAGAACTTCATAAATTGTTATTAGCTCGGGATTTCAAAAAACTAGAAGAGTGTTTACGTGCTTCTTACTCTAATTTAGAATGTGTTGGCAAAAAATCTATTAAATTTGATAAATTATACTATGATTCTTTTATCGATAATTTTTCCAGAAAAAATATATATTTTGATAATAAAATTGCTAATACTATTATTATAGATAAAAGGAGAGATAGATTGGATGATGTTATTTTAGAAGATAATTCATCTTTATGGCAACGAGAGAATAATGTTCTTTCTAGAAGATTTTTCTATACAGGCTATAAACTCGGCGATCGGCTTCGTTTTCCGCCATTAGTAAAAGATTTAAATGGTATTAATTATGATAAAACTAAAAAAGTTATAAATGTTTTAGCGGTTTCAGATTCATTTGGTGAGGGGGCAGGTAATTTTGATAGTGATGTGAACTGGATAGCTATCTTAGAGAGTAAACTTAATAAATTAGATAAAGAATACTCTTATAATTTTATAAAATTAAGTAATATAGGTGCAAATTATAATGATTATCATAGATGGTTTTTGAGTGATAAATTTAATTATGATTATTTTGATGGAATCATATTAAGTTTTAATTTTAACGATTTACGGACATATGGTGAAACAGGTGATACATTTAGTTATATTCCAAAAGAGAGTATTATGTTTTTAAATTGTTTAGATAGAAAGAATATCGTTTTTGACTCATTTATTAATAAATATGTACCTAATATTATGCTTGCTTTAAAATCTAATAGATGCCTAGCTGATTATAGCAATAGATTTATTAATATTGGCGATAAAAAGAATACTAATTACTTAGATTATAATGAGGTGTTATCAAATTATAAAGATATTATAGATTCTACGAATTTGGATCTTTTCATTTTTGATTTAGCCTTCAGAATTAATAATAATGTTAGTTTTCAGGAAAATTATGGCGATTTAAATATCTCTGATTTTTATACCACATTAGCAAGTTATGGTTATCTATTTTTTGATAATTATAAGAATATTACTGATATAAATAGCAATCTTAAAGATTGTAGAATTACTACATGTCAACTTTTTTCAAATTTCAGAGATCATCATTACTCTGCAATAACTCTTAATGCCATAATAGATGCAAATTTATATAAAATTAGAGATAAATTAGTTAATAGTTTTGAGGCTAAAAATAATAGTATTACTTTTAGCAAGGATGATAAATCAATGCAATTTTTTGCAGAGGACGATTTCCTAGTTGGAGTATTAAAGAAAGATTATGATAATATTTCTAAATATATTTTTAGTGCAAATTTTGCAAATGAAGATAATTCAAATAATATTGATAATGTTTTATGTGCAAGCTTAAATAGAGAGTATGTACGAATTCCTATAAAAAGATATGATGCAAATAATAAAGATTTTTCTTTAAAGTTTGATTTTTTTCAGGAAGATTTACTGTTAGCAATTGGTGGTTATGATAGTTTAGGCAGACAGTTAATTAGTAAATTTCAAAAAGTAAAGAAAAATGTAACTTATAAGTTTATGGGCGGAGAAGATAGCAGAATAATATTCATTGCTAAAGATAAATTGGGTTGTAAAAAAGATTATTGGAGTTTAGCTGACTTTGCCTTTACAATAACTCAATAATATAAATAATTAAATTACTTTTTTAATTTTTACATTCTATTATATTTATATGATAATATTGAGGTATTATGTAATACCATGGTTGATAAATATTAGCAATGCAGCTTTCAAAGATGCTCTTATCATGATAACTAATTTTGATTTTTTTGTCAACTAGTGGATACTTATCTAAAAACTCATCTACAGTATCATTTGATTCTTTTTTACCATTATTGAATAATAAATTTTTATTTGATATTTTATTATTAGAGCTTATAATATATAAATTTTTTATATTTGAATTACTAGTTATATTTTTGTTTTCTAGATTTACACTTATATTATTTACAGATAGTGGTTTACCATTATATTCGTGATATATTTTCTTATAAAGTTCAGCCATAGAAGTTTTTTTATGAATTTTTTCATTTAGTGTTTTATTGATTTCATTATTATTGTTATAGTTACATTCTGGGTAACTAAAGATAACTTTGTCATCTTTATTATTGATTTTTATTGTGCAGGCAAATTCATTTATTTTGTATTTATCGTTATTATTGCTAAATAGCTTTATTTCCTCAATATCATTTCTTTCATGGTAGCTTATTTTTAGATAACCTAATATTTCGCTATTTATATTTAGATTTATATTTTCAATTAATTCAAATTTCGTGTATTTACTTTGATACATTGATATAATATTTTTTATTTCAGTATCATAAGTATTAATGCTAACATTTTTACTGCTAAAAAAGCTGTAAATATCGGTTATTGAATTTATCTGTTGATTTATATCTAAATATATGCTTTTACAGTTTCTTTTACAATCAAGATCATAGTTATCAATTGAGCCATATTTTTTTTCTGTATATATGTTATTATCTATTTGCTCACTTATCGAGATTGGTAAATCTTGTATATATAATGATTGATCTATTAAAGGTGGATAACTATTATAAACTCCGCAGTGATTTTTGTAATCTAATTTTATATTTTCAAATATAAAATATTCTGGAAGGCACTCTCTGTTATCTAGGTTTGGTAAGCGGGTTACTTGTGATAAATTAGCTATTTTTGCTGGTAGCGTTCCTGTAGCGTTCTCGAGTAGATATATACTTTTCCGGTTTTTTTCGTTGATTTGTTTTTCGTCACAATAAAGGTGTTTTATAAATCCAAGATTTGCTGTTAAATTTTTTACTTGGTTTGGATAAAATAATTTATTTAAATTATATAAGTTTGGTTTCTTGATACAGAAATCAACTCTATTTATTAATAGCTCATATACTAAGTCTAAATATCCAGAAGATATCATATTATAATAATCAAATTGCTCTATTTTTATTGGGGATGCCTTTAGTTTTACTATTGCATTGGTTGATAATAAATTATTATTTCCATTTATTACCAAGTTCTGACTATTATTAAAGTATAGTATAAATATTGATAATATTATAAAAAATGAATATTTTGTTTTTGTTAGTCTTATTTTTGATAATAAATAAAAAAATGATATCATAAATAAATAGCTGTAACTAGCTAGATGATTATGTTGGTGAGGTTCTTTTGATATTATTATATTTACAATAATATCAACTATAAATAAGATTGTTAAAGTAAGTAAGATCTTTTTTTGCTTAGTAGTTGATATTAGATTGTAATTTAATATAAGATAGTTTATTATAGGTAATAGTATAAATAATATTATAAATAGTAATGAAAAACTTTCAGCAGGGGTAGATATATTGAATTTTTGTAAGACGCTGTTAAATGGCAGTTGATCTACTAGAGTTGTTCTGCTATTTGCTAGACCATCTGATCGGTAGTTTAGATATTTAACTATATTAACTATATTATCAAACTCTATTATAATTCTTAGCATTACTTGAATCCAAGGAATTAAGGCTAATATCAGGATTGTTTTTTTTATATATTTTTTATTGATGTACAAATAATAAAACGATATGCCTAATGCTATTATTGAGAAGAGTAATGTTGCTAAGTGATTTTGCATCAAGAGACCAGAAATAAATATAGTCAGATAGGTATAATTTAAATTATTATGTTTTATCTGAGCTATTAGAGATAAGATTGTTACAATTGATAATATTTGCATTGAGCCTGGATTGAAATGTGAAGGCAGTCCTGATGTGTAGTCAGAGCCATTATTAAATATAAAGGAAGCCATTATAATTATCAAATATAGCGATGAGGTTTGGTTATTAAAGATTTTTTTAACTAATAAATAAGATATAAATAATAGTGAAAGAGCAATTAGATATAAAATATTATAAGTAATATAGTAAGGATAGATATTTTGATTAGGAAGTTGATCATAAATAAACCAGCCTAGTGCAGATGGGTAGTTGTAAGGTATAGGTCCTGGATGATTTCCGGTAAGTGAGCCTGAGTATGCACCTCCTAAATAGAAAGGATTTTTAGATATAATATGTCCTATTAAATATTCCTTTCTAACATTGGCACCCGGAAGATAATCTGGTGACATAGTAAATGCTGATAATATTATATTATTTTTATATATAAATATTGAAAAGATAGCAAAAACAAAAATATCAAATTTATTTTTTATTGAAGGAAAAAAATATATTATTTTTTTTGTATTTATATACTTTTTCATATAATTATTATCATTTTTTTATTTTTTTGTCAAATTTACATAAATAATTATGACAAATTTATTTTTTTAATGAGAGTATTGATATGAAAAGTAAAATATTGTATAAATATGATAAATTATCATTTTTATTTTATTTTATTTTTTTCTTTTCAGTATATAATATTGTTAAGAGTACGTTTTTATTACCAATTGATTTACTACCATCTGCTAAAGAGCGATTAGAATTTATACAAGTATATGGCGTTTATCTAGACCCGTTTACAATTTTAGGAAGTTTTACATATCAAGGCGATAACTTCCAACCAGGTCCTTTTGGCTATCTTTTTTTACTAACTTTAAGTTACTTAGTTTCTGCTTTCACACCTTTAAGTAGTTTTATAGCAGCATTATATATATTTGAAATTTTATTTATGATTATATTTTTTTACAGTTGTTTTATAATAAAAAAGTACTATTCAATAAATATGGCTTTTATTCTTCTTTCTTTAATTTTATTATCTATTATACCAAGAAGTTGTTATACTTTATCCACGCAATGTGTTTTACCGATGTCTCCGATGCCTTGGTATTCTTTAGCATTGATTTCTTCTTTATTAGTATTTTATAAAAGTAAAAATACATTTTTTGCAGGTATGACCATTTTATTCTCTGCTTTAATGGTTCAGGTTCATTTAGTTGCTTTACCATTTAGTTTTTCTATTTTAGCATATACACTTTATACTTTATACCATCTTAACTATTTTAGAGAGTTTAGATACAAGTTTTTATTTATTTTCGCAATATTAAATTGGTTAATTATTTTTCTAAATATTTTTCTCTCATATGAGCGGATATATGATAAAATTAATGATAATTCTGAAAATAAAGATATTATTTTTAATTATTTATTAAAAAATATACTATATAATTTTCCTATAATTGATGCTAATAGTAATAATATCATTGGTAATAGTTCTTATCAGAACCTTATGATTTTTCTAGCAAGTGTTTTTATATTAGCTCCAATTTTATTATTTTTAGTTAATCGTAATTTTTTTAATAAAAAATTATTAATGCTATTTTTAGTTTTGACTTTTATCAACATAATAACAATTTATATAAGCTACGAAGAGCATCAATTTAATTACAATTTTGGTTTTATTATTTTTTTTATTACTTTCTTAATAGCAAATTTTTTTAGAATCAAATTTTATTGTATAGGCTTAGCTTTATTAGCAATTGTTATTTCATTTAGTAATCCATTTATTGCCCATAGTAATCGATACGATATCGAGGAGTTTAATGATCAAAGGCAGTTAGACGATAAAACGATAACTATATTAAAAAAATCTGGACCGGTTAAAATTACAAATTTTGATTTTTACAATAATAACAGTGCTGTTTTTATAAATTTTATATATGAATTAATTGAGTATAAGGTTGATTTTTGTTTGCAACCTCCCGCTGAGGCTATAAATAGATATTTACAAGTTGGTTATAACATGAAAGGAGATGGCAACGGGGTACAGGTATTGGAGATATTTTCCTATTTAAATTGTAATAATAAATCCGATATTTCTAAATACAGAGAGATTATTATGATACCTGATCAGAAACAAGTAATGCCTAAAATTATTCCAGGCTATAAATTGCTTACTTACCTTCCTAATACTTTCTGGGGTAAGTGTTATAGCGAAGATATCTATGCCTTAGCTAAAAATTATCTTTATCAACCTGAAATAGGTAAATACCTTAATCCTCTTGAGGGTGTTTTGCTTGGAAGTGATAGTTCATTTATTGATAAGAAGAGTTATTTTACTGGCGATCGCTATTTTTGTGGATTTTTTAGTAGAGTTTCATTTATTAATAATGCTTTTGACACAAATGAGTACTTTCCCGCTTTTCCTTATTTTTCGCAAGCTATATATATAGAAGATTCATCAAAAGTAATTAAGAGCAGTGATAATATTATCGCTATCAACGATCGACTAAATCACGCCATTATGATATCACGGAAGGTTAGAAATAGTGAGTTCGAAGTCCCTCAATTTAATTCAAGTATAAATAGTTATGGTGCAGTAGAATTTTATAACTTAATTGTTGAATTATTTAGGTCAAAAAGTCATGAAATGAGTTTAGAAGAAGCTTTCCTGGGTTATAAAAATGTTTTTGATTCTATTGATTATGATTTAACCTTTACTCCAAATCAGGTAAGTTTTAGCAGTATTCATTTACCATTTTTTATATGTAAATTAAATTTTAGTGATGTAGGTGTATTAGATACGCCAGAATGTGGATTAAGTGCATATCCAGATAAACGACTATCATATTTTCCTAATGAAAGTAGTGCTCTTGATTATGATAAATTATTTACATACCTTAATAATGAGATTAAGGAGCAAATTATAGTAACGATGCTTAATGATTTTGTTTATAATTATATGGTTAATGGTTTTCATGAACTAGAGTTTTTTTTATCAGATAATAAAGAAAGATATTCACCATTTGTTTATATTAATACAGTAACAAGTAAGAATTTTGAAGTATCTTATAAGAAAGGTTATGATATTAAAAAATATAACGAAAATCTCAATATTTTGCTTGATAAATACCAAATCAATGTAGATAGGATTAAAGAATTGAGAGAGTTGCAAAATGAAATTAATTTTTCAAGAGTAGATGATAATATATTAAAAAATAAAAGAGAGGTGCTTATTGATAAAATTTACAATAGTCAACATGATTTTCAATTTGCATTAAATAATTTTAATGTTCTTTTGCGTGAGATTTACGAATATAATAGGAGTTATAAAAAAGCTTATGGGGTGGATATTTGGGAGAGTAATATTAAAGGATATGAGATATTTTTTAACTTTTATAATTCTATCTGTGCGGTTAATGCTCTAAAGAGATATAATTTTATTTATCCTAAGCAGTATTATTATGTTATTTCTTGCCAACAAAGGTGATTTTGTTTTTATATTTGTTAGTTTATTATAGTTTTATGACTTTATTTTATTATTATAGGTATGCTTTTATTAATGGTAATTCATTAGTGACATTATCTTTATTTTCTTTATAATTTATATATGCTTAATAGAGTAAAGATTATACTTATATTTATTTTATCCTTTTTAAGTATATTATTTTTTTCGGAAATATTAATAAAATATTATGATAGTAATGCCAAGTATTTAGAAAATATACGTAGTAGTTTATTAAATTTTAAAGGAAATAATGATTTAGAGAGCGATAAAAATAAGATATTATTAGAATTTCTTGATAATAATAGGCTTGATGATTTTGCTAAATGTTTACGTAATTTTAGTGATAGAGTTTTATGTAATAGATTTGATGGTGTGTCGGTACTGCTCAATCCTGATATTTCTTTGATTGATAAATATTTAGATAACTATGATTTTGCTCAAAATAACGGTAGCACAATTTCAAGGGGCTTATTATCCGAGGTCAGTAGTCGTCATCCGGATTTATATGCTAGAGATACAGCTATCACATCTAAAAGAGAGGTGAAAAGTGATAATTCTGAAAATTCTAGTGAAGAATTTATAGATAATCCAGATGTTATATATAGTAATTTTTCTGATGATATTGATAAAAGATTAAATATTTTAGTTTTAGCTGATTCATTTGGTGCTGGTGATGGCTTATTGAATACTGATGAGACCTGGGTTCGTGAACTTGAATCAGAACTTAATAAAATCGACGACAGGTTCAGTTTCACACTAGCTGCTGCGAGTGGTGCTGGTTATAATCAATATCTTCAATGGATAGAGAATGGTCTATATGATAAAATAAAGCCTGATATGGTAATAATAAGTTTTTTTGAAAATGATTTTGATTTTATTGATTCCGTTATAAAAAATTCTAATAGTAATGCGTTATCCAATTTAGATAATAAACTGTATTACTATATAAATTGCTTTGAGCAAGATGATACATTTTTGACTAAAGCAACCTCCTTTTTTAGTTCAATTTTACCTAACTTATATCGTTACTTTAAATTTACAAATTGTGGTGATAATTATTCAACTTATGATATTGATAACAATGTTAATTTTGATGACGTTTTCAAAAGTTATCAACGCTTAGATGAACTAATAGATGTACCATTATTTTTTTATGATTTAAATTATGATTATCTGTCTAGGAGTAATTTTATTAAAGATAAATTAAAAAAGAATGGATTTAAATTTTTAAATAATAATGATAGTTTACCTGAATATATTAGTTCAGTTTGTGGTAGTAAAGTAATTTGCGAAAAACTAACTGTTAATAAATTTAATTTACATTATAATTACAAATTTATTAAAAAAATAATAAGTACTTCAATAAAAGATAGTTACGATATGATAACTCTGAGCGGAACAAAGGCGGATAATAAAAACTTTAATACCAATAGTAATTTAATAATAGATTTTCTTCCTAGATTTATAAGTATAGAGGATAGAGGATTGAAGGGTGCTAGAGTTGGTTTTATGAATTATAATAGCATTAAACCTTACCTTACCGATGGTGAATCGTTTAGTTATTTACGTAATTTTCATCCTTATTTGTGCACTAATTTTGGGCGACCTTTTCAAATCATCAACTTGAATAGACATTTAACTAATAATAAATCATTTGAGGTCGTTTTTGAGAAAGTTAATAACGAATTATATATCGGAACTTTAGGTTATAGTGCCGAAGGGGCACATATAATAAGTGATTTAACTAAAATTCGTTCTGGTGATATTATGAAATTTAATGGTTCTGAGAGCGTTAGATCACTAATTCTTATTTCCAATGATAAAGGTTGTTATGATAATCAAGCTGAGCTCGGTAAAACTTTTACTGAATATTTATTTACAATAAAATTATTATAAAAAAATTTTTGCGGAGATGAGAGGATTTGAACCTCCGTTTCCATTTATAGGAAAACCTCATTAGCAGTGAGGCGCACTAGACCAGGCTATGCGACATCTCCAATATTATAAATATATATAAATTATTGTTCTTTATCTTTATTATAAAACTTATAATACATATAATTATAGTTTGGTTTATTTTACTCTCCCTAAGTTTAATAATATATTCATTATTTCTGCTATGTATTATTTAGTATAGATCCTTTTAATAAGATTTTTTTGTTTTTTATAGCAGGTTTTGTTGACAATATTTTATTTTTATCAAAATATCATTATGAGAGATAGGTATAAATCTAGAAATAAAATAGCTATCATTTCGTTTTCATTTATTTTATTTTTTTTGTTTTTTATATCTTTTTTTGAGATTTTTGGTTATAAACTAGTTAAGCATAATTTTTATTATAGCAGCATAGAGGAAAGGTTGCTCTCAGGTATCAAGACAAGCAAAAATAGTAATTATTACAACGGGTTGTATAGTTTATTAAAAAATAAGAATTATACTAAATTTGAAAAGTGTCTACGTTTTAATGATAAATTTAATTGTAAGTTTAGTAATAGTTCTATGAGAAAATATTTTTCCAATGAAGATTATTCAGCTTATTTTAATAATAAATATCCAGAACTCATGCAAGATGATAATAAAATTAGTAATTTTAAAAAAAATTTTACCGGAGATAATAAATACATACTTAATAGCTCTGAAAGCAGAGTTTATGTAAATGATAAAGCAAAATGGAATCGTGAGAACGATGTACTAAATAGTAGGTATTATAATGATCAAATTTCTAATTATGAAAGAATTATTAACCCGCCGATAAGGAAATCAAAGTATACTCCTACTGTAAATGGTAATTTTATAATTGATATTTTAGCTTTCTCTGATTCTTTCGGAGAGGGAGCAGGTAATTTTGATCGAGATATAAATTGGGTTAGTGTTTTAGAAAAAAAACTTAATAGCCTAGATAAGCCTTATAAATTTAGAATAAGTCAAGTTTCTAATATCGGTGCTAACTACAGTGATTATTATAAATGGTCTTTTAATTATTTAAATAATGAGAAGTACAGTGCAGATTTATTTTTGTTAAGTTTTCATAATAATGATTTACATAGTTATGCTGAGATTGAAAACGAGAATTCAATTATACCTAAAGCTACATTAAGATATATTAAATGTATGAACAATAGTAATTATAAATTATTTTTAGAAAAAATTCTTAAGAATACACTTTTTATTTTAGATTTATTGAAATGTGAAAATGTTAGCGAAGATGGTTTTTTGAATATAGATAAAAAAGTTAGTCTTAAAGGTGATAAATTTATTGATTATAACGAGATATTATTTTCATATGATGGTTTTATAAATAATTTAGATAAAAGTGTTTTTTTATTTGATTTAGACTTTATTACTCTTGATAAAGAGGTATCATATTCGAGTTTTATTGGTGATTTTAATAAATCAGATTTTTTTGGTTACTTAAAAGATAAAGGTTACTTATTTGTAGATAATTATAAAAAAATAAGTTTTATTAATAGTTATCTAGAAAAATGTAAGTTTAGTTACTGCGATTCAATTGTAGCAAATTACTTTGATGGACATTTTAGTAATATTTTATTGAATGCTATTATAGAAAGTAATGTCGATGCGATCTACGATAAGTTTGTTTTTAGTTTTAGTAAAGAAAGTTTATCTAATGTAAAAGGATTAGAAAAAAATAATATAAACTATAAGGAGATCTTACTTGATAATGTGTCAACTAAGTATAGTATAGTAAACAATGAAAAGTTAAGGATTTTACATAGCGATGCACTGGTAAATGAGAGTAATTTAGATACGGCTTTATGTGTAAGTTTAGGTAGAGAGCATGTAAGAATTGGGTTAGATGCATACCAGGTTTTAAATAGAGATATATCAGTTAAATTTAATGTTTTTGAAGGAGATCTACTCTTTGCAATTGGCGGTTACGACAGTTTTGGTAATCAAGTTATAAGTGATTTTATACCAATTGATTATAATACTGATTATATTTTTAAAGGTAGCGAGGAGAGAAGGGTTTTATTTATAGCAGAAAAATCTTTAGGTTGTGGTAACGAAAAATGGTCATTGCCTGATTTATCCTTTGATTTAGAATTTATTTCATAGTTTTTTTAGATTATTTCTTTTATATAATATTATTTATTCTCTGAATTACTATTTTGATTACTCTCTATTTGTGTTTGATTATGTACTTGATTATTTAATTGTGATTGATGAGAGTTGTTATTTTTATATTGATTTTGGGGTTGATGAGAGTTGTTATTTTTTGGTTGGCTTTGGGGCTGGTTAGAGTTGTTATTTTTTGGTTGGCTTTGGGGCTGGTTAGAGTTGTTATTTTTTGGTTGGTTTTGGGGCTGGTTAGAGTTGCTATCGAGATCTATTCTTTGATTGTTTTTATATCTTATATCTTCTGTTATTCTCTGCGTGGTTTGCATTTTACTATTATTTACTTCATGATTATAGAATTTGTAATAATGAGTTGAGGCTAGATATACTGATCTAATAGATACCAAAATAAATAGAGAAGCTAATATTGCGGTCATTACAGATGTCAGATTTGCAATGTAAATATTAAATAAAGCAAATATAATTGTTATTAATGATATTGAAAGAATTCTAATTGTTTCTTTAATTAAAGCTGTGTGATTTATATTGTTCATATTTATATTATACCTTTCTCTTTCTTTTTTGGTAATAACCTGATATTCTTGATTTTTAGATACTCTTTTTGATAATATATCAGGGAGGAACTTTTATGGGTGATTTAGAATTTTTTAAACTTGATAAAGATGGTGCTGGCTGGGAGAATATTAGTAAAGCTGATAAAGAAACAATTGATAAAATTAAAAAAGGAATAGCTGATCCTAGTAGTATTAAAATGTTATGTTTTGTATGTCATAAAAATATTGATAAAGGAAATGTTTGTTTTTCACATAAAGATACTAAGGGCGGAATTTATATTAGTTAGGTTATTTAACGGATCTAATGTCGTATACAATACTCCCTAGGTATAATATATCTTCGCATTCTTTTTTGATCTCATTATTTTGACGTGAACAAATTATTTTATATTCTTCTTGGTCTCCAATTTTCATGTAAAGCTCATTAAAAAATTGATTGTAACAAGGATTTTTTTTCATATATTTAATTATCTCTTTATTTTCGTTTTCATTTAGACTTTTATTTGTTATTTTGATATTACCTGTCATATTTATATTAGAACATAAATTATTAATTTTTTCGTCAATTAATTCATAGAATTTTTTTTGCTCTATATTTGTTAACTCATTATGTACGGCTAACATAGCTGAAGATCTCAGACAACCGTAATATGAATATATATCATCTTTCATATTTTTTTCTTCGCAGATTTTTCTAATCTCATATGAAGGTAAATTTGTATACATTAGAGCAAATTTTGTGCATTCCAATAAGGTTGTATCTATTAAATTTTCACATAAGTTAATTGATTTATCTATATTACCACTATTCTCTAAAGTGCGATCTAGGAAATATTGGTTGTAGGAGCCTGAGACACAATCGGTAGTATCTCTTGGGTTTTTACTTTCTAGTAATTCGCAAAATTTTGTCTGTTCAATTATTGTATTATCATTTGAACCAATTGCGTGGCCTATACCATGATGACATTGATTTAAGGTTCCTTTTGTTTTTTCTTCGAGGTTTATACAGAATTGATTTAATTTTTCTATTATTTTTTCTATTTTCCCAGTCTCAGTAATAGCACTGCTCATTACGCCATGTAAGTATCCAAAACCGCAAGTATAATAATTATTTAATAGTGACTCATCTTTAAATTCATTATAAGCATTACTTCCTAGTTCATGTAAAATATCATGACATGCTGAGGCTAGTATATTATTTTTATCTGCTTTTTTTATTAATAAGTTCATCATTTCTTTTAATTCAGTTAAATTTTTAGGATTACTATATATATCTGTGGCACATTTTATTTTTATATAGTATTTATCATCATTTATTAGACATTTTTCAGCAAGTTTCAATTTTTTTGCTATACTGATATTAGAAGTATTATTTATATAGAATAATGATAATAAGAATAAGGAAAAGGTAATTATTAATATTAGTAATTTACTTTTTTTATTCATACTTTATTAGTGTTTTTTTCTTATTATATAGCAAATATCTCGTGTGTTTTTATCACACGAGATATTTTTTTGTCTATGCTATTTTTTTACTTATTTACTGTTGGTAGTAATTTCTTTACTTCCGCCATTGATGCATTCTTACTATCTTCAGCTGCTTTTATAGCTGCTGCAAAATCAGCATTAACTTTTGCTTTTGCCTCTGCTGTAGTTGCTGTCTTCAATGCAGATTCTTTAGCTGTTCTAGCTTGGGTTACTGCTGCTTTAAAAGTATCGTTGATAGCCTGGATCTTGCTCTTTGCCTCTTCTACGCTGGCTTTCTTAGTGTCACGGGCTTTTTCAGCTTCTGCCTTTTTAGCTTCACGGGCTTTTTGAGCTTCTGCCTTCTTAGCCTCTATCTCAGCTTTCTTAGCTTCACGGGCTTTGTCAGCTTCTGCCTTCTTGGCTTCACGGGCTTTGTCAGCTTCTGCCTTCTTGGCCTCTAATTCAGCTTTCTTAGCTTCACGGGCTTTGTCAGCTTCTGCCTTCTTAGCTTCACGGGCTTTGTCAGCTTCTGCCTTCTTTGCCTCTATCTGAGCTTTCTTATTTGCTATTTCGGTTGCCTTTGCTGCTGATTTCTCAGCTTTATTTGCAGCTCTATCTGATAGCGTGTCTGCATTAGCATTTGTAGAGATCAATGCTAATAAGATTGTTGGTATTACTATATATTTTTTCATGTCTTGCTCCTTTCATATTATATTATACTTTTATATACTCATTTTTTTCTCAAAAAAACAATTATTTTATTATTTTTTTGCATTTATAGTATTATTTAAATAAAGGAGTATTATGTCTAGAAAATTTATTATCATATCATTTGCAATATCGTTAGCTATTTTTTCCCCTTCTTTTAGTCAAGCTACAGAGACGGTAGAGAAGAGTAAGATCGAGAAACTTAAAGAAGCTTCTGAAGAATTCTCTTTGAATAGAATTGCATTAAAAGAGAAACTCGATAAAGATATCGGTAAGTTGCGTAAGATAAAAGATAAAGCTATCAAAGAAGCTAAAGAAATAAAAAATAAGAAAAAGGCTACTGAATTGATAAATAAAGCTCATAGAAGTTATTTAGATAGTGCTGATAAAATCAGAGATATATATTATAATGATTTAAAGAAACTTAGAGATATTTATCAAAATAGTAAGTAGTAAAGGCGTTTTTATGGCTAAATATAAAGCTGAAGTTGAATTAGTTAGTAAACACTTTATCGAGATAGAGGCTGATTCTGAAGAGTTAGCTTATGACGAGTTAGATACAAATGGTGATTTATTAACCGATAAATCAGCTTATCATTACTCTTGGACTGTGTCAAAGATAGAAGAAATTATATAAATTATATTAAAAGAAAAAAGGAGGCTTAGATGCCTCCTTTTTTTATTTATAATCTTGAACTTAGTAGTTCTAACTCAGCAAATGTGCCTTCAAACTCATCAGCTAAGGTTATGTAATTCTCCCAAGTTTCTTTATCTTGAGCTATCTTATTTAAAATATTTTCAAGTTGTTCAGAGAATTCTTTTTTCTCTTCTTGAATACTTAGTAAGTAGAAATCATCAAGTGATAAATAATTTAGATACTCGCTTTTCATATATTTACTTTTAAGTATTATAGATCTATCAAATTCAATTTTATCTTCAAATACTAGTTTTAAAATAGCTTTGAATACTTCAATTTTATTTGGAGTTTTATCTATTAGTTCATCAAATAGCTCATCATAACTAGATCTAGCTATGATTGAGTAAGCTAATTTCTTTATATCCTTAGGATTGATTACTGTATTAATATCAACAATATTTGGATCATATGCTGAGTAATAAGTATGGTATAAAGGATAAACTTTTCTACTCATCTCTGGTGTACAGTATTCTGAGACTATCATTGAGATTGCTAAATTTTTCATATTATTACTTCTAAATGATAAGATATTTTTATCATGTAGTTCAATAAATTGATCGATAACTGTATTCATTTCAGAGACACTATTGATATTACTTACCTGATCTTTTAATGAGAGACCAGAATTAATTCTGTTTTCTACCAATTTTATAATATCATCTATTCTATCTATAAAATAAGAATTTTGATATCTCTTTTTCAGTTTCTTTAGAAGATCAAGTATATCGCTACTTATCTCACTAGATAAAGTTGAATTTTCGCATAAAAAGTTTATTAGTCTGATTAGTTCATCTACAGATTCTTCTCGATAATATACTTTATTTTTATCTGCTTCTTT
>Ga0129336_10000353_pt1 | contig 26645 bp, 14 predicted proteins | sample CPB6_02_DNA_FD_96878 | JGI IMG/M metagenome (GOLD analysis project Ga0129336, IMG submission 96878) | Freshwater to marine salinity gradient microbial communities from Chesapeake Bay, USA - CPBay_Sum_0.6_0.2_DNA | ecosystem: Environmental > Aquatic > Marine > Coastal | place: USA: Chesapeake... | reverse complement strand
GGCTTTTTCGTAAACGGCTAATTCATGAATCAGTTCCAACAAACGTGGACAGTCTTTAGATTCTGCTCTTCGTATTTTAATTTCCATTCTTTAGTTATTGCAAGGCCTGTTCTAAATCGCTAATAATATCATCAACGGTTTCAATTCCTACATGCATTCTGATGAGTCCTTCTGTAATCCCATATTTTTCTTTTTCTTCTTTGGGAACACTAAAGTGTGTCATGGAAGCAGGATGAGAAAGTAATGTGTCGCAGGTGCCTAATGAAACTGCACGTGTACAAAAATTTAATTTATCCATGAACTGAATACCTCCTTGTAACCCTCCCTCCACTTCAAAACTCAAAAGTGCGCCAGGATGTCTCATTTGCTTAGCAGCAATAGCAAAATCTGGATGACTAGAAAGTCCCGTGTAGTTTACCTTTTTTACATTCTTATGTCCTTCCAAAAAGCGAGCTACTTGTTCGGCGTTAGCACAGTGCCTTTCCATTCTAACCTCTAATGTTTTCATACCCTGCACTAATAGAAATGAATCAAAGGCATTGGAGTTGGCACCTGTGGTTTTATGAAATTTATAAATTGGGCCTCTCATTCTCTCTATATCTTTTCCAACTAATACACCTCCAATGGCAGTACCATGCCCATTTAAAAACTTTGTGGTAGAGTGCACAATAAAATCAGCGCCTAGCGTGAAAGGTTGCTGAAGATAAGGTGTGGCAAAAGTGTTATCACAGGCAACAATGCAATTGTATTTTTTTGCAAGTGCACTTAACGCAGCAATATCAACGCATTGAATTGTTGGGTTGGCGGGTGTTTCCAAATACACCATTTTAATGCTTTTGTCCTGACGTAGCGCCGATTCTGCTTTTTCAAGATCTCGCAAGTCTTCAATGACTGCTGAAACACCAAAGCGGGGTAAAATGCGATGGACTAACTCATCTGTTCCGCCATAAAGTGAAAAATGAGAAAGAATTTTATCTCCCTGGCTTAGGGTACTCATCAATAAGGTAGTAATGGCAGCCATACCCGATGCATGTAAAATTGCTGTAGCCTCTATAGAAGTTCCATACGTTTCCAATGCAGTAATTTTTTCTTCTGCCTCAGTAATGGAGGGGCTACCCCACCTGCCATAGATATATCCTTTTTCTTGTCCCGTAAATCGGTGCATCCCTTGCTCTGCAGAATCAAAAATGTAGGTACTGCTTGCATAAATGGGAGTAAGGTGCGCATAGTTAGGATCTTTTTTATGTCCACTATGTACTGCGACAGATCCCCATCCCTTTAGGTTATTTTTTTTCATAGACAAGCTTTGTTACAAGTTAAGTTTATTTAGTGTCGTAAGCCCATTTGATCCAGATGGCTCCCCAGGTAAATCCACCTCCAAATGCTGATAGAATAATATTATCCCCTTTTTTAAGTTGCTTCTCCCACTCCCATAAGCAAAGTGGAATAGTTGCAGCTGTGGTATTGCCAAAGCGTTGGATATTTATCATTACTTTTTCTGTTCCAATGCCCATACGATTTGCAGTAGCATCAATGATGCGCAAATTGGCTTGATGAGGAACTAGCCAGGCAATATCTTCTGCTTTCAATTTATTTTTTTCCATGAGCTCTGCGCTAACATCCGCCATTCCTTTTACTGCAAACTTGAATACAGCCTGTCCCTCCTGATAAGCATAATGTTCACGGTTGGTTACGGTTTCTACACTTGCCGGTTTTAATGATCCTCCCGCTTTCATATGTAGGTACTGCCCGCCACTGCCATCTGATTTTAAGATTGAATCCATAAATCCAAAAGCAGATTCAGTGGGCTCTAATAATACAGCGCCGGCACCATCTCCAAAAATGATACAAGTGGCACGATCGGAATAATCAACAATGGCACTCATTTTATCAGCGCCACATACTACTACCTTTTTGTAGCGTCCACTCTCAATGAGTGAAGCTCCTTGTGCCAGTGCAAAAAGAAACCCTGAACAGGCAGCAGACAAGTCATATCCCCAGGCATTAACAGCTCCAATTTTATGACAAACCAGGTTAGCAGTAGAAGGGAAAACCATGTCGGGGGTAACAGTGCCCACAATCAAGCAGTCTATCACTTCGGGGCTAATTCCTCTTTTTTTGCAGAGCTCTTGCACCGCAGGCACGATCATATCTGAAGTAGCTTTTCCAGGCTCTTTTAAAATTCTTCGTTCTGTGATTCCGGTGCGGGTTCTGATCCACTCGTCATTGGTATCGACCATTTTTTCAAGGTCCTGATTCGTGAGTTTGTCAGCAGGGACATGGCCCCCAACCGCAGTGATGGCTGCGTGAATTTTATGGCTCATTTTGCAGGGTTAAAAAGTGGACAAAATTAAGGTAAAGCAGGGGTCACTTCTTAACTTGCGGGTATGATCAGTTTCTTGCGCGGACAATTCGTAGTAAAAACTCCCACCTGGGTTTGGATGGATGTAAATGGGGTGGGCTATGAGGTGCATATCAGTCTGCATACCTATTCGAATATCCAGGACAAGGCAGAGGGTCTTTTGTATACCCTTTTTCTGGTTCGAGAGGACGCTCATCTATTATATGGGTTTGCAGAAAAGTCAGAAAGGGATCTCTTTCAACATCTTATAAGCGTTTCTGGGGTGGGTGCCAGCACTGCTCGAGTAATGCTTTCCTATCTCAAACCAGAGGAGTTAATTGCTGCCATTGTACAATCTAATGTCAAAGCATTGGAATCCATCAAGGGGATAGGAAAAAAGACCGCAGAACGCTTGGTGCTGGAACTCAAGGACAAACTGTCCAAAATCATTCCCTTGACAAATAATTCTACCCTGATAAACAATACTTTGCAACAAGATGCGTTAAATGCCTTGACTGCCTTGGGCATCCCTAAACAGGCTGCTGCCCAGGTGGTGGAGAAAGCGCTTAAAGCGAATCCCGAATTGGGAGTGGAGGACCTGGTTAAAATGGCACTTCGATCCCTTTGAGAAACCCTAACTAATCTGATTTGAAGTTTGAATCGCGTTGCTCAAAATATCTTGTGGCTTTTTTTGTCACTCGTCATTTTTTTTAATCCTAGTTCTGTTTTTGGAATAAGTTGGCCGCATAGTCTTGAAGACACCCTACGTTTTCCAATCTATGATCGATATGGGGATCCTCTTTCATCTCGGGGTAACAACAGCTTTGATTTGAGGGATACTTTTTTCACTCGCCGTCGAGTGGAGTACGATCCTATCTCTCGCCGCTATACAATTGTCGAAAAAATCGGGAGTAGAAATTATAGAAATCCAATTTCTTATTCACGCGATGAGTTTTTGAAGATACAGTCTCGTAAAGATGAGGTAGATTATTTTAAAACAAGGGCTTCGTTATTGACCGATTTGAATCGAAAACCTAAAAGTCCGCTTTTCAGAGTAAATAATGATTGGTTTAATCGCATAATAGGGGTAGGTACAGATGGAAAAGTTAAGATCGAAGTTAAACCTGCCGGGTATGTCGATTTTCTAGCTGGGTACCAGGGGCAAAATATTAAAAATCCAACATTGCCAGAGCGGGCACGTCGAAATGGAGGTTTTGATTTCAACATGAATTCTCAATTGCAAATGGACGCGCAGATTGGAGAAAAGTTAAAGCTTCCAATAAATTATAACACGTTAGCCAATTTTAATTTTGATAACCAGCTGAAATTAGATTTTAAGGGGAAGGAGGATGATATTGTTAAAAGATTTGAAGCTGGCAACACCTCATTTGCATCTAAAAGTACATTAATACCAGGCGCACAATCATTATTTGGTGTCAAGACACAACTTCAATTTGGAAAGTTATTTGTCACCACCGTGTTAGCTAATCAACGTTCTCAACGACAGTCGATGGGTGTTCAAGGTGGTACTACTGCACAGCGATTTACACTCAAGGCAGATGAATATGATGAGAATAGACATTTTTTGCTTGCTCATTATTTTCGAAATAATTACAATACAGCTATGAAGAAATTGCCTGTAGTGAACTCTAAAGTGCAAATTCTTCGAGTAGAGGTGTGGGTCACTAACCGAAATGGTACTACTACAGATACACGTGATGTGATAGGATTTATGGATCTTGGAGAGCGTTTTCCTTTTAATGCTGCACTTAATGGTTCTGGAAATGAATTACCCCGAAATGATGCAAATAATTTATATGCTCGGTTACAGTCTAATCCATCTTTTCGAAATTCATCTCAAGCACAAAGTTCTCTAACGGCACAGGGATTGTTGCCGGTTCAAGATTTTGAGAAAACCTTTGCACGAAAGTTACAGCCATCTGAGTATTATTTTAATCCTCAAATTGGATTTGTATCTCTAAACCAGCCGCTACAGCCTGATGAGGTTTTAGGACTTGCTTTTCAATATACCTATAATGGTAAAGTGTATCAGGTTGGTGAATTTTCACAAGATGTCCCACCCGATACCTCAGGTAATTCACAGCGTGTTTTGTTTTTGAAATTATTGAAAGCCACTTCTCAACGAACGCAACTTCCTATTTGGGATTTGATGATGAAGAATGTTTATTCTGTAGGGTTTGGTCAATTAGAGCGTCAGGATTTTAGTTTAGACATTCTTTACGAAGAGCCTAGTTTGGGAGAAAAAAGATATTTGCCACCTACTGATGTAGTTGATCCTTACAAAGGAATGCCCATCATTTCACAAGTGAATTTGGATCGGTTGAATAACCAAAACGATCCTCAGCCAGATGGAATTTTTGACTTTATTGAGGGTTACACGGTTATATCTACTCAAAGCAGAATTATATTTCCAGTGTTAGAGCCCTTTGGTCATGATTTAGATTACCTCTACCGAGATCAGACTACGCGTAATAAATACCTATACTACCCGCTTTATGACACTATTAAAGCTATTGCGCAGACCTATGCTAATTTGAATCGCTTTCGTGTAGTGGGACGGTCTCGTTCAGCTGGAATGGGATCGTCTGGATCTTCAATGGGACCTGGTGGAATGCCTGGCCAGGGAGGTGCGAGTGAATATCAGCTTGGGTATAACATTCCTCGAGGATCCGTTTCAGTAACTGCTGGTGGTCAATTATTGGTTGAAAATGTAGATTATGAAATTAATTATGATCTAGGGACGCTTAGGGTTGTTAATCAGGCAATCATTAATTCTGGTGTGCCAGTTAACATCAATTATGAAAACAATCAAGCCTTTGGATTTCAGCAAAGAAATTTTTTAGGTCTACGGTTGGATTACATCGCGAACAAGCGATTAACAATCGGAGGTACTATAGTTAAATTGGGTGAGCGCCCCTTTTTTATAAAACAATCTTATGGCGAGGATCCAATCCGGAATACGATGTATGGGTTTGATCTTGACTATAGAAATGATCTTCCTAGGCTAACTAAATTTCTTGATCGTCTCCCGTTTTACTCTAGTAAAACAATTTCAACAATTACTTCATATGCGGAGGCAGCGATTCTGGAGCCGGGGCACGCAAAACAGATTAATGCCACGAATTACGACGGATCTCGTCAGCGTACTGGTCAGGTATATGTAGATGATTTTGAAGGTGCGCGAGCAGCCATTGATCTTCGCTTTCCGCTACTCAGTTGGACGTTAGCTTCTGTACCACAAGGAAATGGGTTATTCCCAGAATCTTCTTTAAATAATGACTTACGAAGTGGACGTAACCGTGGTAAATTATCCTGGTATAATATCGAGCCAATCTTACAAGAAAGGCGTAATGCTAATAATCCGATCAGTGATATTAATGAGTTATCCGATCCTCGGGTGCGACAGGTTTTACAACGTGAAATTTTTCCACGACGAAGTACGCAATTTGGAGAGGGGTTACTTACGACTTTTGATTTGGCTTTTTATCCCAAAGACAAAGGACCTTATAACTACGAGGTCGATCCAGCACGACTAGATGCAACTGGTCGGTTAAGAAATCCAAGAAATGCTTGGGGAGGATTGATGCGGAATATTGATCAGACCGACTTTGAAACAGGAAATATTGAATTTATTGAATTTTGGATGCAGGATCCATTTCTCAATAATGTAACTAACCGCGCCGGGGGTCAACTTTATTTTAATCTTGGAAATATTTCTGAAGATGTACTTCGGGATGGAAAACGTCAGTATGAGAATGGGTTGGCAACACCTGCCAACAATGCACGGGTGGATAGTTCTACAGTATGGGGAAAAGTTCCAGCAATACCTCTCCAGGTCACGAATGCATTCAGCAACACTCCATCTGATCGACAATATCAAGATGTTGGATTTGATGGGTTGACTGATGAAGAAGAGCAACAAAAATTTAGCGATTACCTCAATTTACTTCGTGCAAACTTTGGTGCTGGATCTGCTGTGTATCAACAAGCAATGCGAGATCCCTCTGGTGATAATTTCAGGCCTTATCGGGACGTTAGTTTTGATCAGGAAAATGCAGGTATTTTACGTCGCTATAAAAATATTAATAATCCGCATGGCAATTCACCCATTGCGGGTAATAATACGCAGTTTGTTAGTGCCTTTACACAATATCCCGATGCTGAGGAGCTCAACCGAGATAATACAATGAACGAGTCTGAGGAATACTTTCAGTATCGAGTAGACATTTTGCCAAATATGTCTACTGGTACGAACTACATCACTGATATTAGAACTCCTACTGTTACACTCGCTAATGGACAAACTAGGACAGAGCGTTGGTATTTGTTTCGTATTCCTGTAGAACAGTTTCAGCAAAAAATTGGAAATATCCCCGATTTCAAATCGATCAGGTTCATTCGGATGTTTGTTACAGGGTTCGAGGATTCAGTTGTATTGCGATTTGGGAAACTTGAGCTATTACGCAACCAGTGGAGAAGATTCCGTAACAAAATTGATACAACGGGTAACTATACGATACTTCCTGTTCCAGATTTTACATCTGTCAATATTTTATCTGTAAATGTTGAAGAGAACGATCAGCGCCAACCCATTGTGTATCGTATACCACCAGGAATTGAGCGCCAACAGCAATTGAGTAATAATAATGTTCCGCTTTTGATGAATGAGCAGTCACTCAGTATGCAAATCTGTGGAATGCCGTTTCAAGAGGCAAGAGGAGTTTTCAAAACCATGAACATGGACATGCGCCAATATGGGAAGTTGGAAATGTTCATACATGCCGAGTCTGTTGAGGGCGCAGAACCGATTCGTCCTGAAGATATTCGTGCTGTAATTCGGATTGGTAATGATTTTAATGGAAATTATTACGAGGTAAAAATTCCGCTGAAGCGCACAGAGTTTGGAGAGCGAGATAGTGCGCGCATCTGGCCTTTGGAGAATAATCTTAATTTATCCTTGCAGGATTTAATGGAATTAAAAGTTCGTCGAAATCGAGCAGGTATTCCTCCCTCGAGGTATTATAAAGAAACTTTGTCTAACGGACGCACCTATGCAATTATGGGTAACCCAAACCTTGGAGAAGTTCGTGGCGTCTTACTAGGGGTTGAAAATACTGGGCAGGAGGCATTATGTGCCGAAGTTTGGTTTAATGAATTGCGCTTACAACAACTTGATGAAAAAGGAGGCTGGGCTGCACTTGCGCGTACAGATATTAAGCTAGCGGATTTGGGTACACTATCAGTTTCTGGATCTGCCCGCTCCAGGGGATTTGGTACAATTGAGCAACGCGTTAATGAGAGAAGTCGAGAAGACGTTTTCAATGCAGATGCCTCGCTAACGATGGAAGCTGGTAAACTATTACCTAAAAACTGGGGATTGCAGATACCTGTTTATGCCAGTATCAGCCAACGGTCAACCACCCCAGAATACGATCCCTATGATCTCGATATAGATTTGAAACGAAAATTAAATACCACTACGCCAGATAAAAGGGATTCAATACGCACCGATGCACAGGATGTTACCTCAATCAAAACAATTAATCTAACAAATGTAAAAAAGATAAGAGCCGAAGGAAAAAAGTTGACTCCTTTGAGCGTTAGTAATCTTGACTTTTCCTACTCCTATATACAAACCTTGTCTCATAATCCGTTGATTGAGCAAGATGAATTGAGGAGAACTCGTGGAGTGATAGGATATACATATGCACCTCCTGCCAAAACTATTGAACCCTTTAAAAAATTTGTTAAGTCAAACTCAAAATGGTTAGCGCTTGTTAGAGACTTTAATTTCAACTATGCGCCAGCACAAGTCGCTGTCCGAGCAGATGTGTTTAGGCAATTTGGCGCTACTCGACCCCGTAATGTGGGTGGTGGACCTTATAAGATACCGGAGACCTACAATAAATTTTTCACTTTTGATCGTTATTATATTCTCCAATGGAATTTGGCTCGCTCCCTTGCAATGGATTTTTCAGCAACTAACAACGCCCGAGTGGATGAGCCGCCTGGACGAATTGATACTGAATTTAAAAAAGATTCTATCCGATCTAATTTTTTCAGAGGAGGGCGTACTACAAATTATCAGCAAGACTTCACATTGAATTATAATGTCCCAACCAATAAGATTCCTTTATTGGATTGGACTACTATACGTGCTGGATACAATTCAAAGTATAATTGGCTTGCTGCTTCTTTATTGGCAAGAGAACTTGGAAACAAGTTGTCGAATACACAAACTAAGACACTTAATGGGGAATTAAAGTGGGAAGAGCTTTACAACAAAAACAAAACCTTACGCGCTGCACTAAATGGAATAAGTGGTCGCAGAAACTTGCGAGACAACCGATTGAATGCGCAATTAAATCAATTTGATCAGTCAAAGCCAAAGTCGCAAAAGGCTAAGCGAGCAGCTAAAGGAGGTATACCTAGTCCTGATATTTTTGGAAATACCTTAGAAACGAAATCAACGCCTTCGCGTGATAATACCTATGTTGATGGACAGAAACGGGATTCAATACCCTCACTTCCCTCTGTTTTCTCTCCTTCTTCCTTACGCTATCGATATGACACAATTCGAAATAAAGAGGGTAAGATTATTAAAATCAGGAAAAAAAGAATAAACAAAACAAGAGAGCCTCGCGAGAAAATTCAAAGACAAGCTGGCGAAGTAGGAGGAGTGGCCGGCGTAGTATTAAATTTTGCCACTGCACTGAAGCGAACCTCCATTCAATATACAGAGGATTTTGGCACTACTTTACCTGGATACATGGATAGCACCCAGCTGTTGGGTATGAATTTTAGAAGCCGTCAACCAGGAGTTGCTTATTTATTCGGTTATCAGCCTGATACTAATTGGATAAATCGTTTTGGCCAAAATGGGTTGCTTTCTCGCGACTCTTTAGTAAGTGCAATGATTCAGCAGCGATATAACCAACGCTTATCGGTTAATGCTCAAATTAGCCCCATTCGTGACCTAAACATTGACCTTTCGCTAGATAAAACGTTTGATAAGCAGTATAGCGAGTTGTACAAAGACACAACAGGATTTTCCGGACTGGCTCGTTTGAATCCTTATGCTTTGGGTAGTTTCAGTATTAGTTACATTTCTTATCAAACTTTATTTTCGGCATTTGATCCTAATGTCGTGTCATCTACATTCAAGCAATTTGAGTTAAATCGAAAAGTATTATCCTCAAAGTTGGGAGCTTTAAATCCTTACCAGGGTGGGGGAGTTGGCGTGGATGGATACTATAAAGGGTATGGACGTTATGCTCAGGATGTTGTTATCCCATCCTTCATTGCAGCGTATACTAATAAAGATCCCGCAGCTATTAAGCTATTTGACAACAGTAACCCCTCTATTCGTCATAATCCATTTAGGGCATTAGTGCCAAAGCCTAATTGGACACTTACTTACAATGGCCTTTCGAAATTAGCCGGGTTAGATAAAATATTTTCAAGTTTCTCGATTCGTCATGGATATAAGAGTACCTTTTCCATGAACAGTTTCAATACGGCGCTATTATTTACCGACCCATTGCGTGTTGGTTATCCTTCATTTAGAGATACCCTAACGGGTAATTTCATTCCCTATTTCTTGATTCCAAATATTACCATTCAGGAGGCTTTTGATCCTTTGATAGAAATCGATATGACGTTTACAAATCAGTTACAGACTCGATTTGAATTTAGAAAAAGTCGTCAACTTAGTTTAAGTCTTATTGATTATCAATTAGCCGAAAATAGATCTACCGAAGTCACGTTTGGATTAAACTGGCGAAAAAAAGGGATGCCGCTGATTAGAGATATTCGAATTGGAAAAAATGGTATGAAATTAGATAATGACGTTACCCTGCGAGTTGATTTCAGCTTACGTGACGACGCAACAGCTAATTCAAAACTTGATCAAGGTACTGCATTTGGAACGGGTGGACAACGAGTAATTAGAATTGCACCTTCTATTGATTATGTGCTTAATAATAAAATCAGTATGCGATTATTTTTTGAGCAAAATCGAAATATTCCTAAAATCAGCAGTGCATTTCCGATTACCAATACCCGAGGAGGTTTGCAAGTGAGAGTTTCCTTGGCTCAATAATTGAATTATAAATTTCTATACACGTAAACAGAATCTGCCTGTTGAAGACAAGTGACAGTTAGGTCGTTGATGCAAACATGTTCAGGAAGTGTGGTTGTATAATAAATTATAGTTGCTACGTCATCTGGCTTCAATGCTTTAATACCATCATATACCTTAGCGGCTGTTGTAACATCTCCTTTAAAACGTACCATCGAAAATTCTGTTTCTGCTGCACCGGGGTTGATTGCTGTCACTTTAATGCCATGTCGTAATAAGTCTATTCGCATCGATTGATTCAAGGCGTCTACAGCAAATTTTGTTGCACAGTAAGTATTCCCTTTTTCATATACTACTTGACCTGCCGTTGAACCTATGTTAATGATATGTCCTTTTTTATATTTTGTCATCCATTTAGAAACAGCTTGTGAAACAAAAAGGAATCCTTTGATATTTGTATCGATCATTTGATTCCAATCCTCTAAACTGGCTTCTTCGAAATAATCTCTACCTGCAGCAAGCCCGGCATTGTTGATCAATATCTCTATCTGACTCCATTTAGCGGGTAGGGTAGCAATGGCTTCGGTAATTGAATGCTGATTACGCACATCAATTGGTAACAGTAGGCACTCAGTTTGATATTTCTTTTTTAAATCTTTTTCTAATTCAATTAGTCTGTCTTCTCTTCTGCCGTTGAGAATTAGCTGATGTCCATGGCTGGCAAATTTATATGCGCATGAAAGACCAAACCCAGAAGTGGCTCCTGTGATGAATACAATGGATGACATATTATTTTACTTGTCTAGGCAATTTAACGTATTAGTGTGATTATACCTTTTGCGAAGTAGGGCTGATCAAGATAGTCAATTCCACTGACTGCCCAGACAAAAATGCTGGTGCTCTGGGGCTGTCCGTTAATACGTCCATCCCAACCTATTCCATCTTGTTTAGTTTCAAAAATTACTTGCCCCCAACGATTGAGAATTCGGAAATACTTTAATTCTTTGATACCTGCTAATACGGGTTTTACTATATCATTTTTACCGTCATTATTTGGCGTAAATGCAGTAGGGACAAATACGTTTGGTGGAGTTTGAAAGACGCGAACATTGATGTACGAGGTATCTGAACAATTAGCACTATCACTAGCAATTAAACGATATCGAATTCTATTAGTACCCAGCGAATATATCCCAATTGGGTCAGCAATTGTTGTAGAGGATAACCCTGTAGCAGGACTCCAAGTATAGTATACTCCTCCACTCGCGTTAAATTGTAAGGGTTGTCCGATTACCGCTGTCGTATCTCTACCCGCTTTTGCAATCACTTGTGGCAAAACAGTTATTGTAACTGTATCTAATCCTGGTTTTGGGCAACCTAAGGTGTCATATACTGCCAACACATAACGTTGAGTATTTGGCGGACGAGCAATGGGTGTTAAACTGGATGGATTGCTTAAGTATTGAGAAGGTATCCACGTATACCTATTTCCATTACTGGTTCCTCTTAGGGCCGCCGTTCCATTAAAACAAATCAAGGTGTCCGGTGATATTCTTGCAAGTGGATAAGGCGTAGTTTTTATGGTAATCTGTTTTGTTGCTGAGCAGCCACCCACAATTCCAACTACTTGGTAAGTGGTTGTATTTGGTGTAATGGCTAAAGGGGATTGCAATGAAGAGTCATTTAATTGCATTGCAGGTGTCCATCGGTATTGTAAACCATTTGAGGCGATACGAAGTTGAATAGTGTCTCCTTGGCAAATTGTACTGTCTGGCATAGAATTGATAAAGACATTTGGTGTTACATTTATTTTTACAGAGTCTTTATTTATACATCCAGCATTTTCTAAGTTTACGTAGTACCATGAAGAGCTTACTGGAAATACAATTGGATTTGCAGTGTTGGCGTTAATTATATGGGTGTTAGGATGCCATGTAAAACTGCCATTACCTGAAGCTGATAGCCGAATTGAATCGTATATACAGATTAACGTGTCATTAAAACCCAAGGTAATTACTGGTTTGTCTAATACATTTAAAACTTGTTGTACCGTGTCAATACAACCTTTACTTGAGCCTACAATCAATGTAACGGTCACAGTTCCAGCATTGGTATAAGTCCATTGCGGATTTTGCAATATTGATGTATCTGCTAGGGTTGAGTTATCGCCAAAGTTCCAACGCCAAAAGTCAACTTGACCATGATTGGCGCTAGTAGTATCTAGGAACTGAAATGGGGTGATTAAACATATCCCGTTAATTGAAAATCCTGGGTAAAATCCTGGCCATACACGCACATTAGTTGTTGTACTATCTGTACATACACCCTGAATAGTTACTTTTAGTTTAACGGTGTAGTCACCTGGAGCGGAATAAGTGTGACTGGGCGTAGCAAGTGTTGATATGTTGTTAGATCCACTTGCCGGGTCACCAAAGTTCCATTGATATATGGACGTAGGATCATTGCCACCACCATCATTTTGAAAATTAACTGTAAGGCCCTCGCAAAATGAAGGGCGAGGATTTAATTGTGCACCTAATGGACTGCAATCACTTACTTCAAGGTGTAGCTCTTTACGGGTAGTTGCAATTAGTACTCCATTACGATATTCATTTACACAAACACAAATTACATATTGCCCAATCATTGATGGGGCATTTCCGCTTATTAATCCAGTTGCAGCATTGATGGTTACCCCGTTTCCAAGAGGTTGTGTCCCACTAAAAGTAGGACCATAGGGTACCGAATTGTATGGTGGGCTTAAGGCAGTGGTTGGGGAAGGATTTGACTGAGAACCGCCGTCGTATGCTTCGCAAAATTCATAACTGAGTGAGTCTCCATCTGGATCAGTGGCAGAAAAGTTTAATTGAAAATAATTATTCTTGCAAACCAATCCTGTGTCATTCACTAAAAACTGAGGGCTATTATTTGTATGTATGTTTTGTCCGTTAACGGACCCAGGAATCTTAATCGAAAAAGTATTACCTGCTGCCCCACTATTGATTAAGTTATTTATTCCAGCTAAGCGGCAGCAGCGTTGGTAAGACACTACATATCCTTCAGGTAGGGCAGGTAATTCAATAGATTCAAGATTATAAATCACAATTGTATACTTGCACCCCACTTCGTTACCTGTGATACAAGGTTCGTCATACGTTTTATTAAGTGTATATTGATTGGAAATAGCAACGCTTACATCCCTGATATATTGGTTAGTTCCTGCGTTGAAAAATGTAAAATTTATTGGATTAGACAATTGCCCTGAGCTGGGATTGCAAATCATGTAAACGGTTAGTGTTATTTTATATCTATTAGAATTTCCCGATCCTGCTCCTAAATATTGGTATGTAAAAAAGCCACCTTTAATGTGTGCGGCAAAGAGTGCTGGACACATTAATAATAAAAGAAAAATAATAAGCGCGCTCTTTTTCATGCAGGGTTTTAAAATTACGAACTCTGATTTAACTAATTGGTGCTATTGGCGAAATACTGGTAAAAATGAAGTAGTCAATACAAGGACTGCAAGAATCAGTATTACTTGAAATAACCAGTCCCCATGTTGTACGTAAAACGTAGGGACACTATTTGTAAGTGAAAGGGATTGAATGAGCGAAGCGGCTACACCATATCCTTTTGATTCTGTCACAGCACCTTTTGGATTAATAAAACCACTAATGCCTGTATTGGCGCTACGTGCAACCCAGCACCCTGTTTCAATTGCACGCAGTTTTGCATATTGAAAATGTTGAATATGTCCAGGCGTTTTTTTCCACCATCCGTCATTCGTAATAATTGTGATAAGATTAGCTCCTTTTTTTACGTATTGTCGTAAAAAATCACCATAAATGCTTTCGTAACAAATAGCAGGTGCCAATTTTATTCCATTTTTTTCTTCTAGTACATTTCGGTCATTTTGTTTAGCATAGCCAGCCGTTACTCCTCCAAACTTTTCAAACCAGCTATCCATAAATCGTAAAAACCAGGGAAGTGTTTCAACGCCGGGCACTAGTTTAGATTTATGATAAAATCCATGTGTGCCAAATTGGTCTATCAATACGCCTGCATTGTATGCTTCAAACTGGGAAAGCCCATCAGTAGTAAATCTTGAATAAGGAGTGGTTTGATTAACCCATCGGTAGCTTTCTATGCCTGTGAAAACTGCGGCGCCTGGATAGTTTGATAATAATGCTCGCAGGGAAGTGAGTTGCTTCGTCGTATTCAAATTTTCTTCATCATAGCCGTTAGGACTATATAGCGCAGTTTCAGGCCAAATTATTAGTGCTGTTTTTTTGTTTAGTTTTTCTTTTGTTAGGGCAATGGCAATATCTAACTGTTTCTGCTCTGTGCCTGCTGTAATTTTTTCGTATGGATCAATGTTTGGTTGTACAATTATTACTTCTTTTTGCGTCTCTTGTATTTCAATTTTTCTGTTTGATAAATAGGAAGAAATTAATAAGGGGCAAACAGCAACTAAAAAAGAGAGTATCAGCCAATGAATTTTTTTTCGTTCAATTATTTGCTGATTGCTTAACCAGTGATGGAAGAGGAAAACATTCACAAGTAGTATCCAAGCAGTTCCACCGGCAACACCGGTAAAAGTGTACCACTGAATCCATTCTGGATGTGTAGAAAGTCCATTCCCGATTGTAAGCCAAGGCCAACTTAGTCCCCAGTCTTGTAAGTGTATATATTCAAAACTCATCCAAAAACAAATAAATCCCAATGTCGCCAGCAAGGGTTTGTTTTTTTTGGATAACTGGTGATAGCCCACCCAAGGAATACACATGAGCAAACTGTTGGCTAACCATGCCGCAACAGCTCCGGGTGCCGTAGCATTCCAAATCCACCAAGTTGTACCCAAATTCCAAATTAGCATCGACAGATAACACAGTAGTAAAAAGCGACGAGTAGATCTCTCTAGATTAGAAAGTAAAAGCAGCGGAACCCATGCGATAAATAGTAAAACGCTCTGTGAAAGTGGAGAGCCAGGCCAACCAAGCCAGGCCAATATCCCACTGGAGATTGATAAAAAAAGGGAGCGGGTACGCATCAAAACAGTTTCTGAACTTGAAGCTACTTACTTTCTGCTGTAATTGGGCGCCTCTTTGGTGATGTCAATGTCGTGTGCATGGCTTTCGTGCATTCCGGCATTGGTAATTTTAGTAAATGTGGCTTTTTGCAAGGCAGCAATATTACGAGCTCCACAGTAGCCCATTCCAGCACGTAAACCACCTGTGTACTGGTAAACTACTTCTTTTAGATAGCCTTTATATGCAACACGTCCTTCTATACCTTCAGGTACATATTTTTTTACATCTTGTTCTGGATCTTGAAAATAACGATCGCTACTTCCTGTCGCCATGGCTCCCAACGAACCCATTCCTCTATAAGTTTTAAATTTCCTCCCTTCATAGATTATTGTTTCACCAGGGCTTTCTTCGGTGCCGGCAAATACACTTCCCATCATCACACAATTTGCTCCTGCTGCTAATGCTTTGACCATATCACCGGTATAACGAATACCACCATCAGCGATTACAGGAATATTTTTCCCTTTAAGTGCATATGCGGCTTCCATAATTGCAGTAAGCTGAGGCACACCAGTCCCTGCTACAATACGGGTTGTGCAAATAGAGCCAGGACCTATTCCCACTTTTACTGCATCTGCACCCGCCTCTGCTAATGCTTTTGCGCCTGCAGCTGTTCCTACATTTCCAGCAATAACTTGTAGATGTTTAAATTGTTTTTTTACCAATTTTACGGCATCAATTACCCCCTTGCTATGTCCATGTGCGCTATCCATAGCAACAACATCAACACCAACATGATGTAAGGCGGCAACGCGGTCTAATAAGTCTTTCGTAATTCCAACACCTGCTCCAACTAGTAATCGCCCAAAACTATCTTTTACTGCATTAGGATTACTTTTCAATTTTAAAATATCACTATAGGTAAAGAGGCCAACCAGTTTCCCTTTTTTATTAATGATAGGCAATTTCTCAACCTTGGTTTTTTTGAAAAGTTGTTCAGCCTTTTTCAGATCTGTACCCTCGGGAGCGGTATAAAGATCCTTTGAAGTCATTACCTCGCTCACCTTTCTTTTTGGATTGTTCTCAAAACGTAAGTCACGGTTAGTTAGGATTCCAGTTAATTTGCCCACCTTGTCTACAATTGGAATTCCGCCAATTCTGTTTTCTTGCATCATTTTCAATGCTTCTCCTATTGTAGCTTCTTCTAATAGTGTCAAGGGGTCAATGATCATGCCGCTTTCACTTCTTTTTACTTTTCTTACTTGTTCAGCTTGTTTTTCAATGGGCATGTTTTTATGCAGGATGCCGAGACCGCCCTCTCTTGCCAATGCAATGGCTAATGAAGCTTCAGTAACAGTGTCCATTGCGGCTGATAACAGCGGAATATGAAGTGTAATGGAATTAGTTAGTTTACTACGGATGTCTACCTCCCTTGGCAGTACTTCACTGTAGCCGGGCATCAATAAAACGTCGTCGAAGGTTAGACCTTCGCCAAAGAAACGTTCGGTAAAAGCAGGGGAAAATTTTTTTGTCGCCATGTGCAAAGATAGGCTACTTGTGCCAATTAGGCAAAATCAAAAAAAGGTTATTTAATTAGAGTTACTGTACCTTTTTTGAAAACAGGAGTACCCGTGTCTCGATAAGTGTAGGAGAGTGCCCACACATAAACACCAGCAGCTTGTGGTTGACCATTAATGCGACCATCCCATTTGTCCATCCAGTTGCGGGTTTCAAAAACTAGCTGCCCCCACCTATTAAAAATGCGGAAGTGATAATTATTCGCTTTCAATGCATTATGAGGACTAAACCAATCATTTAAACCGTCATTATTTGGTGTAAAAGCATTAGGCACTTCAATTAAACAATGATCGAGGACACGGATGATTTTTTCAGTGCTGTCATTACAACGCATGGCTAGATTACTTGCTACTAACTTTACACGATAATTTTTTTCTAGATTGATATTGGGAAATTGGAAGGGTGGTGGGTCCTTTTGTAAGGTAGTTCCGAGCACATCATAATGCCATTGCCATTTATCAATTAAGCCAGTACTTGTATTTACAATTTTAAGTAAATCTTCAGGACATAAGATACTGTCTTCAACAGTGAAGTTTGCTTTTACCAGGTTATTGGTAATTAATTGCAAAATAGAAGTGTCAGAACACGTGCCATTACTTACGACCAATGAAATATTATTAGTTGAGCTAGAGGTAAAATCAATAGTATGTGTTTGTGTGTTTATTTCAGTTGTGTTAAATCTCCATTTCCACGTATCGATACCATCTCCTCCTGGATGAGTAAAGAGATAGGTATTTTTTTGACAATCGAGTGTAGCAGTATAACTAAAGTTTGCGTTTACAGTATCAGCTAATGTAAAAAAAATAGACTGCAAAGGCGTATTCAGTCCGCACTCATCTACTAAAATGGACATATCAACACCTGCGCGCAATAATAATTGATAGGTGCCCCCCTTTTGAATGGGTTGATTGAATTTGATAGTGATAAAGTCGGTCTTATTATTAATACAATTCCCTACGGCAGCTCTGACTGATACGGGAGATGGCCCGGTGACAAGAAAATCTGTTCCTGAGGGATCAATACTTGAGCATAGTATTTTTTTAGGAAAATATAATTTAATTGAGTCTGGCGCACATCCGCTTTTACCTATACTGTCTGCAAAAATTGGTTGCGGAACAAAATAAGTAAAGGTTAGCTTGTCACCAGGAGTAATTGGCCTGCCACAAATATCAACCAAACTATTTGCGTCTGTTCCATTGTTTATAATCAACTCGTAATTACCATTTGAAAGCGGGGCTGCAAGTGTTAATGCGAGTTCGTCAAAATCAAAACTTTGTGTACAGGAGTCGGGCTGTGCGCCAATAATACTGGTTACTGCTGGCAAAACGCCAAATTCACTTCCATCAAGTGATAAACTATTACAACGAACTTTTTTATTGAGCTTAAGTCGTAAGATTTTACCATCGCAATCTGCCTTTACTATGCTAAGGGTTGGAAGAATTGGGTCAGTTATAACTGCTGTCCCACCTGAAAAATTTAGCGTATACCCACTTTGTGTATTTGTATAATGACTAACTAATAAAAGATATTCATGTCCAATGATCAAGACGGGCATTTTTGCAAATGCATTTGCTCCAGCTGTTGGATCTGACGCACATTGAATAAAATTAACTCCAGTTGCAGAGGCACCCGTTGGACCATAGGTTCCCGCCCAGTTTCCCGTTACAATTATGGTTCGATTTGTAAAAATTTCATCTGGATTTCGTCCAGTAATATCATAAAGCTGCCAGTCATAATCCTCGTTTGGGGCAAGTGGATTGATGGTAAATCCAAGTGTTCCTGATTGATAACAAGTAAAACGATAAAAAAATGGATTTTTGTTTTCATAATTGGCGCCATCGCCAGAACAGCCGGGTACATAAAGACTGTTTGTAGAACAGATTGGCACACTGTTTTGTGTAAAAACAGTTGTGCCACATACAGGAAAAGCTGTGGAAGGTGTTTGACCCAGTGTCGTGCAAGGTTGTGAAAAAATAAACTGCATACCACTGCTCAAAAAAATCAAATATGTAAGTAACTGTCTTTTCATTAACAAAAGCTCATCGTATCCTATACCGGTTACCTGGCAAAGATACTATCGAGCTTGCTAAGGAAAGGTTAAGTAAGAGCTCTGCTATGTGGGGCATAGGCCAATTAGTTTTTTGCTGGATTTCGTCAACGTGCAGGTAGTCGTGGCCATTCAGCAATTTCAGGATTTGATTTTCATCATTGCTGGTTTCTCGATTACACTTTTTGTTGTACGTTAGATTACTTACGTAAGTGTCTTTTTCGGTCCAACCCATCCAATATAAAATGTCATGCGCACCTGTAATCAGTTGCGCCTTTTGATTTTTGATTAACTGCAAACAGCCGCTACTTTTTTTGTCGCTGGGTCTGCCTGGTACCGCAAATACGTTTCTATTGTAACTCCAGGCTAAAGATGCTGTTATCAAACTGCCTCCATTTTCATCACTTTCAATAACAAGTGTTGCATCAGAAAGGCCTGCCACAATGCGGTTTCTCCTGGGAAAAAGATAGGAGTCTGTCTTTTCTCCTTGTCTACACTCTGTGAGTAGAGCACCTTCCTGCTCGACAATTTGTTGAGCTAAATTTTTATTTGCCCATGGATAAATGCGGTCCAGTCCATGCGCGAGTACTGCAATAGTGGGAAGCTGTTGTAGCAAAGACTGCGTGTGTGCGATAGAATCAATTCCATAAGCAAGTCCACTTACAATTGTAATATTTAAAAATTGCAGTGATTCAATTAACTCTATTGTAAATTTTCTACCTAAATCTGTATTTAGTCGTGTGCCTACGATTGCTAAGATTCTTTTTGCATTGAGATTTGCTTTTCCTTTTCCATATACCAATAGGGGTGCGTCAGCACATTCTTTAAGCCGGGTGGGATACTTCTCGTCAGTAATAAAATAGGTATTGATTTTATGTTTTTCAATAAATTTTAATTCTTCATCTACACGCTTCCAGTTATCAAATGTTTGTAATGCATCTATGAATCGAGAGTTGATGCCCTCCATGTTTCGAAGGTGCTCAAAGGAGGATTGAAATAACTGTTCTGGATTAAACTTTAAAAGCAAGGGGCGAAGTCGAGCTGGGCCTATGCCGGGTAAAAGAGTAAGTGCAATTTGGTAACGAAGTTGGGAGTTCATGGTTGATTTTCTCCCAAGTATAAGGCCCACTGATGGAGTATACTAGAGTCCAATTACACGCATTTCTGTTCTTCTGTTTTGTGCTCTTCCTTCTTCTGTATTATTGTCGGCTATTGGCTTATTTAATCCGTATCCTTTATATGTCAATCGTTTTGCTTCGATCTTTTTTGAAACAAGATATTCTACGACGGAACGAGCTCGGTTGTCGCTTAATAATAAATTAGTTTCAGCCTTTCCAACATTGTCGGTATGTCCACTAATTTCTATTCGCAGTGTAGGGTTTTCCGTAAGGAGTACAACTAATTTATCCAGCTCCGTCTGCGAAATGGGGTTTAACTCAAATCGGTTTGTCTCAAAGAAAATATTTTTTAACACGATTCTGGCATCTTGTTCAATGGATTGCAGTTCAATATTCTTGACTGCCGCAGAGTCCATCTTTCCATTTTTTAAAAAGTATTGATCAGAATTGAATAAATACCCTTTTTGATTCACGGTGAATGCATAGTCGCGTCCTGTTGGTAACGTCAGTAAATAATTACCAAGTGAATCGGTTTTTACTTTCGAAATTATTTGTTTAGTGCTTAGATCAGTTAATTCCAGTGTAGCAGCGATACCCTTCCCAGTTTTCTTATCTGTTACTTTTCCGGTTACCCATCTAGTGTCAAAGGGTCGAATCGAAGATTTCAATTCAAAGCTGTACAAATCAAGACCTCCATAGCTATCTTTTCGCTCACTAGCATAATAGGCAGTTTTCCCATCGGCTGTGATAAATAAGGTTCCCTCCCGATCGATTGTATTAATTGGGTAGCCTAAATTTTTTGGAGTAGACCAACTGCCATCGGTTTGTTTTCTTGATAAGAATAAATCGTCATCGCCATAACCTTGCCAATACGAAGAAGTAAAATAAAGCGTTTGATTATCTGCATGGATAAAAGGGCACTGTTCGTCGGCGGGACTATTTACAGAGGGCCCCAAATTAATGGGGTCTCCCCATTGACCATTTTCTTGTAATCTACTCACATAAAGATCACTTCCTCCCTGTCCACCTGATCTACGGCTTGCAAAATATAATTCTCTTTTGTCGGGAGAGAGACAAGGTTGTGATTCCCATTGATCAGAGTTGATATGCGGTCCTAGATTTTTTGCAGCTGACCAACCTTCTTTAGTTTTAGTAGAATAATAAAGGTCACAGCCTCCATAACTATCGGATCTGTAGCAACCTGTAAATACAAGTAGCGTACCATCTTGTGAGATCATCATAGCCCCTTCGCTTTGGGGCGTATTGAGAGACCCCTTTAAGGGTTGCGCACTCTCCCAATTTCCATTTTTAATACGCGTACTGCCATAAAAATCTTCGTTGTAGGTATCAACTCGGCGTGTGTAAAAAAGTTGTGTGCCATCGATGGTTTGAGAGGGTAGATATTCTGACATCTTAGAATTGACAGATGGGCCTAGATTTTTTGGAGCAAACACGGTAGTGCTTTTTTCGGCTTGTGCCTCCTTTTCAATTTGGTTGGCAAATTCATAGGAGCGCTTGCGTGAAAGAGCTAACTCAAGTAGGGATCCTGTTGGTTTAATCTGGTCTATAAATTTCGTAATTGTTTCTAGTGCTTTCTGAAAATCACCCGAACCTGCTAAACCCGTAGCGTAAGATATAAGATGAGGTTTAAAATAATTGAGGTCAATATATTGCGCTCTTCTAAAACAAACCAAACTATATGGATAGTTTTTTGATTCCAACTGCATGCGACCTAGTGCAATCCAGGCGTCTGCATAATTTTCGTCAGCTTCGGTTGCTTGCTGTAAAAAAGAAATGGCCTCTCGTGTTTCATTCTGCGATGCTTTCTCAAATGCTTTCTCATAGAGCTGCACTGCTTTTTTGCTTACTTTATCAGGTCGATATTCCTGTGCAATGCTAGTAGACTGAACAGATAAAAAGAATAGAGTGGTAAAGTGAACTACAAAAAATCGGCTCATGGTATGTTCAAGTATTTGTGAATTTGTAAACTGAGCTCCCATTTTGGATTTTTTTTCAAGTACTCAATACAAAGTGGGGTGATCTTCTCTCTCTTACTCCACTCTGGTTGTAAATAAAGTTTACAGCCAGGTTTAACTTGTTCGGCAAATTCTTCAGCCCATTTAAAATCACTTTCATGATAAACGACCACCTTTAATTCGTCTGCGAACTTCAAAATTGCAGGTAGTGGTCCTTTGAATTTTTTGGGTGACAAGCAAATCCAATCCCAATCACCAGAAAGTGGGTGTGCGCCGGAAGTTTCCAGATGACAAGCAATATTTTTTGATCTTAGTAAAGCGGTTAACGGACCCAGTTGATGAAGTAATGGCTCGCCTCCTGTTATAACTACGGTGCGAGCGCCTGTTTTTTCAATTGTAGAAGCAATTTGTTTGATTCCCTCAAATGGATGCGCATCAATGGGCCAGCTCTCTTTCACATCACACCAAACGCACCCAACATCACATCCTCCCAGCCGAACAAAGTATGCAGCTTTTCCTTGGTGATAGCCCTCTCCCTGGAGCGTATAAAATTGCTCCATTACCGGTAGCTGTTGCTGAGTTGAATTTGTCACCATATCAATTTAACGTGGAAGAGGATCTGATTAGTGTGAACTTAGTTTCTTTTCACGCAGGCTTGAAAGGTATTTTTGAGTAGGGCAGCAATGGTCATAGGGCCAACTCCGCCTGGGACGGGAGTAATCCACTCACATTTTTTTGAAACAGTTTCAAAATGAACGTCACCTAGCAAGCGAAAGCCTGATTTTTTTGATTGATCTGTTACTCGCGTAATACCTACATCAATAACGATTGCTCCATCTTTTACCATTTCTGCCTTTAAAAACTCGGCCTTTCCTAATGCAGCTACAATAATGTCAGCATGCAGACAGTGGGTGCTCAATTCTTTTGTTTTAGAATGACAGAGTGTTACGGTACAGTTACCTGGTTTTGTGTTTGCGCTCAGTAGAATGCTAAGAGGTCTTCCTACAATATTACTTCTTCCAATTACTACAGCATGTTTACCTGTGGTTTCAATATTGAAGTGTTCCAACAGGAGCATGATGCCATAGGGAGTGGCAGGTACGTAACTGGTCTGTCCTTGCATCAATCTTCCTAAGTTAATCGGATGAAATCCATCAACATCTTTTTCTGGATCAATTGCCGTGATAATTTTTTCTTCTTTAATGTATCTTGGTAAGGGTAGCTGAACTAGAATCCCGTCAATATCTACGTCTCTATTGAGTTCGTCAATTTTTTTCAACAAATTTTCTTCTGAGATGGTGTCTTCAAATTTTATCAAGGTTGATTTGAAGCCGGTTTCTTCACAGGCTTTTACTTTTGCCGCCACATAAGTGGCGCTGGCCCCGTTATTTCCAATTAAAATAGCAGCCAAATGCGGCACTTTTTTTCCTTCTGCTACGCGTTGAGCTACCAAAAGACGAAGCTCTTCTTTTATTGATTGTGAAGCTAATTTTCCATCCAACAATTTCATGGCACAAAAGTAGCATCAATTCCCAGTATTTAACGTTATAAAAAGTGAAAACTCTCCTTCTGGGTGATAATGACTTTTGGTAAACTAGTCTGATGTCATTAAAAACCCTAGCTGTCATTTTGGGATCACTGAGTTTCGTTCTTTTCATGCGAAACCCCACTTATGGTCAGCCGATGACGCAAACTCCCTTTAAATATGCACAACTTGGTTTTTTGGATAGCACTATAGGAATGTCCGTAACAACTGGGTTTCTGTATCCCGCTGTTCTACTCGCATTGAAGAGTACGGCAGTGCTTTCAGTTGGAAAAATGTTGGAAGTTCCCCATTGGAATCAGATCACCGGTGGGTTTATTTCAAAGAAAAAAAATACTGGCGTTGGTTTTCATTTTTCACTGGAAAAGGTTGCGAGCTCGGCACAAATGAGGACTAGCATTCAAGTGGCACGAACTCTTCAGCACGGACTTGATATTGGGTTGGTTATGGGTCTTTCAAGTGGCACAGCTCATGGATATAGAAGGGAGCTGCAACCTTTTTCAAAATTGGGTCTTCAGACTAAGTTATCAGCAATTTTGACTTCTAGTTTTACTCTTATTCTTGAAAGTCAATCGGGCTTTCTTTTAAAAAGGAATAAATCAATATATACCTCATTGCTTACGGGGACGCAGCTTCAGATTAGTGATAAAGTGGCTGTAGTCTTGCATTTGCAAAAAACGGTGAATTGCCCCATGGAATGGATGGGGCTTTTGAGTTATTTCCCAGGTGAGAAATTTCTATTTCAACTGGGATTTTCTCCCGATCCCCTGTGGTGGATGTTGCGAACATCTTTTGTATTAAATCAATTTACTATGCAGCTTGGGTTAGGCGTTCATCCATTGGTTGGGACACTTTCACAATTGTCATTTCAAATTCCAAGTGCCACTAAATGAGAAGTGTTGACTATAAAAAAATCTTCTTTATCCGTTTGAGTTTAATAACTGGTTTCATTGGTATTTCATTATATGTCTCTGGCCAGGTTTCAACCGAGCATCTGGAGCTTTCGGGTGCTTGGCTTCCCGAGTCGTTTGTTGAATTAGATGATGGCGAGTGGAATAAAAATAGTGAGGGAGCTAACATGAAAAAGTTGGATTTGAATCGAGTTACTCGTGAACAATTAGGTACAATTGGAAAACTTACACTTTGGCAAGTTGATCAGTTTTTTAGATACAAAAGCGCAATGGGTGAATTCAAAGATATTTATGAGTTGCAAGCAATACCAGGCTGGGATCCCGAATTAGTACGGTCCTTAATTCCGTATTTCAAAATAGCGTATACACACTCAAAAGATTGGATCTTAGAGAATCGACTCTTGGAACAATCCACTCTCACATTTCGAATAAGAGATATTAAAAATAAAAAGACTGTTCCAAGCGATTGGACAGGATGTGGAGTAGGGATGCAATTGTTTTATCGATATCGTTCTCCTGTGATACAGTTGGGCTTTTCCATTGATAAAGATCCAGGGGAAAAACTATTTAATAAAAAAGTTGGTAGCGGTGTAGACTTTTTGAGTATGCATGCTTCGCTTCAGCTCAAAGGTTCAGTAAAAGCATTGATTTTTGGAGATTTTACAGTCAACTTTGGGCAAGGGCTTATCCAATGGCAATCTTTTGCATTTAGAAAAACATCTACTATCGCGCTGCTAAAAAAGAAAGGTCCAACTTTCAGACCTTATCGGAGTGTAGGGGAGTTTAATTTTCACAGAGGTGCTGCCATTTCATGGGTACGCAAAATTCACGCTGTAGATTTTTTTGTTTCGTCAAGGATGCTAAGTGCTAACTATGGGGTGTCTGCGATTAATGGAAACATCGGAGTTACTTCCTTCAATACCAGTGGGTATCATCGCACTTACCAAGAAATTGCGAAAAGAAACAATCTTCATCAATGGGCAGCGGGGGCTCGTTATTCACTTCATCATAAAAATATTTCTGGAGGAATTAACGCTGTGGCTTATCGATTTTCAATGCCACTGGTAGTTACTCTTAAGCCTTATGATCGATTTGGTGTCAATTCGAGTGTTTGGATGAATGCCAGTCTGGATTTTTCATTTTATTTACACAATTGGCACTTTTTCACTGAAAATGCCATTGATAAAAAAGGAGCCTATGGTGGTTTATTTGGTGGGCTTTTGTCATTATCCAAGCAGCTTGATGTAGGAATTGTTCTTCGGATGCTTAGCGCGAAATATCAAAGCCTTTATTCCAATTCATTTACTGAATCAAGCTTTCCGGGGAATGAAAAAGGGTTTTTTATGGCAGCAAATGCAAGACCTTCTCCAAAGCTGGAGTTTCATTTTTTTTCTGATGTTTTTTATTTTCCTTGGTTACGCTACACGATCAATCGTCCATCAAATGGGATGGAAATTTTTTTTCAACTAGTGTATCAACCAACTAAAGCGGACGAAATAATCCTCTCTTCACGATTTGAAAAGAAGGATCTAAATGTTTCTGCAAGTAGTGCGCCAGGACCCATTAAAAGCGTGTCGGCTCATCAAAAAAGAGTGTGGCGAATACAGTGGGAAAAAAAACTTAATGATCAAGCCAGACTTACCATTCGAATGGAGTCAGCCTCTAGTTTGCAAATTTTCGATGATAAGCAACAGGAGGCAAACAGCTTTCTATCCTTTATTGATTGGAAATATAAGTGGGGAAGCTCAGGCTTATCTAGTCATGTTCGTTGTCAGTTATATGACGTAAACACTTACGAATCAGCTATTTATGTTTTTATACCTCAAATAGGTGGAAATTATCAGCTTGGTCAGTTTTTGGGCAAGGGAGCGAGTTATTTGTTAATTATTGAAAACGAATCACTTAAGAACATTTCCTGTAGGGGGTCTGTCAACTACGATTACCGCATTAGTAAAGCTCTTTCTAAATTGACTTTTTCCTTTCAAATTGTGGTGAGACTC
>Ga0129336_10000352_pt1 | contig 26714 bp, 24 predicted proteins | sample CPB6_02_DNA_FD_96878 | JGI IMG/M metagenome (GOLD analysis project Ga0129336, IMG submission 96878) | Freshwater to marine salinity gradient microbial communities from Chesapeake Bay, USA - CPBay_Sum_0.6_0.2_DNA | ecosystem: Environmental > Aquatic > Marine > Coastal | place: USA: Chesapeake... | reverse complement strand
TGGTCCACAAGAAGAAACAAATTTGATCGTGGAGTCATAAATCTTGACGATTTGGCTACCGAGCAATACACATATTATGCATAAGGAATGAAATGGCGTTAAGCATTGACAAGATTGCTGATAAGTATGAAGCTTTGAAGCAAAAGTATGCTCCTCGTGATGAGCGTATGCAAAATGTTCTTGCTGTACGCAATGGAAATATGGCAAGTATTGGTATTGACTTCTTCCCAGAGGGAATGAATCACCCAATGATTGCAAACTTTATCGATGTTGCAGCTCGGGATATTGCAGAAGTTGTAGCTCCATTGCCAGCAGTCAACTGCAGTAGCAATAGCATGACTTCTGAGTCGGCAAAGTCCGTAGCAGACAAGCGAACTCAAATTGCAAACCACTATATTCAGTTTTCTGACTTAGAAACACAGAACTACATTGGTGCAGACTGGTATCTTTCATACGGAACCTACAACGTTATTGTAGAGCCAGACTTTGAAAGCAATATGCCACGCATTGTTGTTGATAATCCGTTAAATGCGTATCCAGAGTATGACCGTTTTGGTCGTATTGTTTCTTACTACAAGCGATTTAAGAAAACAGTACGAGAATTGTGTGTAGATTTTCCTGAATACAAAATGGAAATCCTTTCTCAGTACGATGGCGGTCCAGTTAACTGGGGTGCCGAACTAGAATTAATTAAATATGAGGACAAAGATCAAATTACTTTGTTCCTTGCACATAGCAAACTTGTTCTTGCATCTACACCTAACCCAATGGGTAAGGTTATGGTGCGAGTTGGTCGTAGACCAAATCTAAATCCAGATGATCCTCGTGGTCAATTCGATGATGTTATCTGGGTACAGCTCGCTCGTGCTCGCTTTGCATTCTTAGCAATGGAAGCAGCAGAAAAATCGGTACAGGCTCCTTTGGCAGTACCGAATGATGTCCAGGAATTTGCTTTTGGTCCTGATGCAGTACTGCGTACGCAACAGCCACAGAACATTCGTCGTGTAGGCTTAGAACTTCCGACATCAGCATTTACCGAGCAAGCAGTATTAGAACAAGAAATGCGAATGGGTTCTCGTTACCCAGAAGGACGCTCTGGTCAGATTGATGCAAGCATCATTACTGGTCAAGGCGTACAAGCTTTGCTTGGTGGCTTTGATACTCAGATTAAATCTGCACAGCAGATTCTTTCACGAGTACTTGAAGAAGTAATTGCTCTCTGTTTTGAAATGGATGAGAAGCTTTTTAACGTAAAGAAAACTGCAAGTGGTCTTTATCAAGGTGCTCCTTACAAGTTTGAGTACAAACCAGCAACAGCAATTAAGGGAGACTACAGCGTACAGGTACGCTATGGTCTAATGTCTGGACTCGATCCATCACGAGCATTAATCTTTTCGCTACAAGCACTAGGTGCAGGATTAACTTCACGAGATTATGTAATGCGTGAATTGCCTTGGCCTATGAACGTATCAGAAGTACAAAAAGCAATTGATGTTGAAAAAATGCGTGATGCATTAGCAGCATCTTTTGCATCTATTGCACAAGCAATTCCACAAATGGTTATGCAAGGTGGGGACCCTACTGACCTAGTTGTTAAAATCTCAGATGTCATTAAAGCCCGCAAAGCAGGAACCAGCATTGAAGATGCTGTAGCGGAAGTCTTCGCACCAGAAGAAGTTCCTGCTCTTCAAGCTGCTCCTGCAGGTCTACCATCTCCGGTTGAAGCATCTACCGTCCCCACTGCTCCTGGACAAATGATGGCTGCAGGAGCCCCAATGTCACCAGAAGGAATGCCAACTGGTGGGCAACCAACTCCTGACGTAATGGCGTTGTTGCAACAACTCGGTGGACAGATGCAATGATGGAAGACAAGTTAAGAAAAGGTCTTCTTGATCTTTTGAATAAATCTGCAAAAGAAGTGGTAGATAAAGAGGGTGCATTATGCACCAATTTTATTCTTGTTGCAGAATTTGTAGATACAAACAATGAATACTACAAGCTTGTCTTAAAAGATGAAACATTACCACCATGGAGACACACTGGTCTCCTGTATCACATACTTGAAACAGAATTTGTAGAAGAGGAAGTAGAAGATGGCGAGTAGAGGCGGATACCGTAAACCAGCTAATCCTGCTCCTGTATCTGGTCCTGGAGAATTATCTCGCAGAACTGATGGTGCACAACCAGCAATGGAAATGACTGGTGGAACCTATGGTGAGAATCAAGAATTAATGGACTTGCAAACTTCTGCACCTATGGCACAGGTTGAAACAGATCCATCTGCAGGTGCAGCACAAGCTGCAATGGCTATGCCACCTGTAACTCCATTATTTGCACCAAGCCAAAGACCAGATGAACCAGCAACTGCTGGTATGCCATTTGGTCCTGGTCAAATGTCTGCACCTATGATGCCAGTTAACAGTTCTGATTCTTTACGACAAACATTGCTTATGGGAATTCAGTCAAGCAATGATCCAGAACTTGAATACATTTACGCTCAGCTTGCAAGTAGAGGTATTATTTAATGGGTGAATACGTTCCTGGTATTGATGAAGATATTATAGATCCAGTATATGATTATATTTATGGCAACACTTTTAATGCTAGCCAAAAACAAACAATTAAAACTTTAAAAAGACTTGCTCGCATTGACAAAAAGATAAGTAACATTGGCGAAGCTGGTTGGGATAAATATAATAAGTTAGATAAAAATGTTCAAGACCTTCTTCGATGGTATACAAATGGTGAACGTTCATATCTTGAAGCACCAAAACCATGGTGGCAAAAAACCGCTATGGATATTGGTAAAGGATTATTAAACTTTAATCCTATTGGATTATTTTTTAACGCTGCAGTACAATATGGAAAAGGTTTAAATACGGTTTTCAATGTTGGAATGCAAATGGTTGAAAATGATGCAAATCCATTTGATGCAAATCTTTGGGCAAACTCTTATCATAATGGTGAATCTTTATACAATACCGAAATAGATAAACAATTAGAAGAACGTTATGGTAAAAAGAAAGCGTTTATTGCTAAACAGTTTTTAGCTGGTAATAACATTGCTGAAACTATTGCTAATTCACCTTATGGTTATTCAGAAGAATTTATTAAAGAACTTATTGATTTTGAAACAAATAATAATGAATGGCAAAATACAATACTTGAAGATTATCGTCAAGCAAAAATATCTCCTGGACGATTTGCTGCTCGCTTCCTTGTTGGTGAACGAGGAAATAAAAATGCACAAGGCATTCTTCCAACAGTAACCAACCTTGGTGGTGCACCTAGAGTCGGTGGAGCTATAGTAACTCAAAGTCCATTTACTATGCAAGCTCTTGATACTAGCAATATGACTCAGGAAGAAAAAGATAAAGCCTTTACCGCTGTGTCTGGAACTGTAGATTTTCTAACTCAAATATTTGCAGACCCATTAACATATGTAACTTTTGGTGCTGGTGGTGCTATTAAATTTCTTGGCAAACCAGTTAATGAGGTAGCTAGAGTTGTAGAACTTTCTAGCCAAGGAACTGGTGGTATTAGAAAAGCTTTTGAAATATCTGCAAAACTTCGTCAAACTTGGGATGGTTTTGGCGGAATGATTAAGCGTTACAAAGATGCTGATGGTCCTGAAGCTAAAGCTGCAATTAGAGAAGAGATGAGAATTTCTTATCCTCAACTTGCAACTGACGAAAGCGTTGCATTTAATCTTGAAAACGGTGTATTTGATGCAGAAACGGCAAAAGAAGTTTATAGTAGTGTCAACAATGTATCTAAAATACTTTCTGGTAGAGTAGATGGAACTGACTTCTTTAGAGAATCTATTTTTGTTCATCGTGGAAGAAGGGAACTTCTCGATGGAGCTAGAAGGTTTTGGTACAAGATAGGTTCACAAGACATTCAATCTGCACAAGATGAAGTAATTACCTTTACAGATGAACTTAAAGAATATGGTTCAGCAACAATGGTAGGTAAGTCTGTTCAGACACCTCAGGCAATTAAGTTTTTAGCGGAAAGAAAAAAGTTTTTAAAGAAAGCTGCTACTTGGATTTCTAGAGCACCCGGAGATCAAGGCATTGCACTTGGTCCAGGACAAGATCAAACTCTTGGAACTGTTCGTGCTTTATTTAGAATTGTAGCACCAAGAAACATTGCCGATATTGCGGTGCAAGAGTTTAGAATCAGACCAATATCAGAACAAATCATGATTCTTAGAGGATTGTATCGTGGTATTATGGAATCGTATGGTCTTCCAGAACCTAAAATTAGAGCAATACTAGAAGAATCTTTTGGTTCAGCTGAAAAGCCAATGGGTGTTGATCCATCTAATTTAAATCCTTGGACTGGAAAAGTTAACTCTTACTTTGGTGCAGCATTAGACCGAGACCTTTCTATGATGGTTGGTGCATTACCGTGGAACCAAATACAAGCTGAAGCTGCAAACGCATCATTAAGATTTGCTGGCAAAACTGGTTCTGAAAAGTACAGAGCATTTAACCTACTTGGTGGAGTGGTAAACAATAGTCTTTCTACAGGTATAGTTAGGTACTGGACATTAGGTGGCTTGTTCCCAAAATTGGGTATGCGAAGTGCTATTGATGAAATATTTTTCTTTAGCCTTTATGCACCTTCATATGTAATGAAGGAGTATTTTAAGGCTAAAAGATTAACTAACTTTTCAAAAACAATGACAGGGGACGAGCAAACAACTGGAGCAATATCCCTTTTAACTAGAAAGTTTCTTGTTAAAGTAACTGGAAATAAATCCTACAATCCATCAGGTGCTTTTACTAAAGAAGAAAGACTTGCCATTATGGATGACGTAATGGAGCAAGCTAGAGAAGGTAAATGGTCTGAGTCTCAAACAATGGTAGCACTTATGCATGCTTACGCTTGGGAATCAATTTATAAAGTTGGCAAAGGTAATTTAACTCGAGATGAAGTTGACTACGCTTTTCAAGCATTGGTTCATAATTCAAACTTTCTTGAAGCAGCGTCATCCTCGGTTGCTAGGGCAACCTCAACCGGTGGTCTGAGTTCAATTGATTCAAGTATTAAGATAAATATATTAGATGATCCATCGGTTGCAAGAATGCTAGATGATCACTCTGTAGAGTTAAGTAAGTCTTTTAGGGTTATTGAACCCAAAGAGTTAACAGATACAGAAAAAGCAATCAATCAATATATGAATACTAAAAGATTGTTTGTAGATAATCGTGTTGGCAAATCCGATATGGGTGAAGTATTTATAAAGCATAACGGTCTTAAAACAGTTAATGATTATGAAAAAGCCGTAGATGAGGTTATGGCTTCCTTAAGCCCTGACGATATTCAATACTTAATTTCAAGTCGTGCTAATGTTTGGGAATTAATTAACATTAAAGGTCTTACGCCAGATGATGCTGTTAAAGCAATGGTTGAAAACATATTTTCACAAATGCATTTTATTTTTCACGGAAGTAACGAATTGGGTGCTGTTAACTACAGCCTTCTTAATCACATTAAAAGCAGCCCATCAGTTAAAGAAGGATTAAGAATTGATTTTGATGAATACTTTGATTTAGCCAAAGATAATTTGATTAATCAAAATATTAATACTAACATAATGCTGGGCAAAGAATTTGATGGCAGTATGGCGGATTACTGGAAGATAGCAGAGGAATCGCTCTGGCGATTAATGGACCGTACTGTAACAGATTTATTTAGAAATAAAGCTGTTAGTATGTGGTATCTTGCTAAACGAAAAGAACTTGCAGTAGTTGAAAAAGAATTACTACCAAAAAATTATCTTACATTTCGTTATGATGAAAAAGTATTAACTGACCCTAGATTTAAAAAGCTTGTAAAACATAAAGATCATAATCAAATTATGCAACTTGCCCAAGAAGATCTTAATGCACTTTCAGCAGGTGTTAACATAAAAGATGTGCTTGCCGCTAAACGAGCATTAGACTTAACTCAAAAGCAAATGACAGAAACTGCAATGCATACTGCAGTTAACATGACCCTTAAGTATGTCGATAACCCACACGTTAAAACATTTCTTTCGCAAAGCGTTAGAAATGTTAATCGATTCTACAGGGCAACAGAAGACTTTTACCGCAGGGTGTATCGATTAAGAGAGATAACTCCTAGAGTCATATATCGTATGCGACTTATGAACAACGGTTTGAATAATGTTGGTATCATACATGAAAATGATGATGGAGAACAATACTTCTTTGTCCCAATGGATAATGTTATTTACTCTGCAATAAACCCATTCCTTACCGTATTTAGTGGCGGTAGTCTTTCAATGATGCAACCACAATTTAATAACTTTACAGGAAAGGTTATTGGATTAAATCCATCCTTCCAGGATGATGCCGGCATTCCATACCTTAGTGGTCCTATTGCTGGCTTAGCTGTTAGCACTTTAAAAACAATAGCTGGTAGAGTTTTTGGAACATCACCTTGGGTAGAGCAAATTGATAACGTTTTGCTTGGAGACATTGGCGATAACATTGATGCTTATAAAGCTGTAACACCTTTGTTATTGCAGAGACTCCACAAAGCACTTGATTTTAATGAAAACGCAAGACATAATCATAGTTCGGTATTACAGGCAATTGCATTTAATGCTGCCTTTGAGGGATTAAAGCATCCAGGAATGAAGCCAGATGCAACACCAGAAGAACGTCAAGACTATTTAGATATTGTTCGTATTGGTGCTCACAACACTCAGGTTATTAATGCATTTCTTGGAACTGTTCTTCCATTTAGTACGCAGACTCAAGAGAGTATGAATCTTTCGGATCACTGGAGAGAAACTGGAACAACAACCTTGCGTCAACCTTATTTTGAAATTCTTGATGCCATTATTAAAAAGTATGGCGATGATGTTCAAGATCCATACGAGCTAGCTAAAGCTTTGTTCGTAGGAAAAAATCCTGGAAAACTTGCTTATACTGTATCGAGAGAAGATAAGTTAGTAAAACCTTTACTACAAAGAACAGATAAAGTTCAAGCTTGGTTAATTTCAAATAAAAGGTTTTTAGAAACTTACGGTGATGCAGCTTATTTATTTGTTCCTCAAGATAAGGGAGAGCCTGAGATTAATCCTGCAATTTATGCCTGGATGGAAGCTGCTGGCTTAACAAGCAATGTTGATCAAAAGGTATACCTAAGGCGAATGAATACGCTTAACGTTAAGCAAAGATACTTTAATATTAGTAATAATCTTCAGGAAAGATTAAATTCTGTAGTAGATCCTACTGAAAGAAAAGCATTAATAGATGCAGCCGAACAAGAAAGAAAAGATCTTAAGATGGCTTATCCACTTTTAAGAAAAGAATTAAAAGAGAGTGGAGATATTGATGTTGAAACAGAAGAAGAAATGTATAAAAACTTAAAAGAGATTTACAAAGATAATGATGCTCCAATATCGGCTAGCCAAAGAAAACTTCTTGGCAAAATGTTAAATATCTTTTCAACAGGTTATGCTCAGATGAGCATTGATCCTGGATATACAAGTGCCGGAATGTGGACAAGATTGGCAGCAAAAACAAAAACTAAAAATACATTAACTAAAATAGCAGGAGATGATTTGTTTTTGAACCAATTAAATAAACTTGTATTCTTTGAGTTAATTGATTTTAAAGTTCGTGATTCCTACAGAGCTGAACCAGTAAGGTAAATGGAGATTAAATGGATGAACAATTTTTAACCATTGAAAATGGTAGATTAGTTTGGTTATATGATGACCCTAAAACTAAAAAGAAAAAATCAGTAGCAGTACAAGCTATTTACCTTCCGTATAACGAAAATGCTGAGAGTGGCAAGAGGTGGCAATACACACCATATAAAACTGGTACTCCAGCTCAATGGGGTCAAAGAATAACCATTTTAAACGGTATGATTGCTAATGGGCAATATGGTGAATTAAGATCATTGCTTAAAAAGCATTACGGTTTATCAGATTCCTCTACTGGAAAAGATGATGAATTTTGGGTAGCATTTGATGCTGCTATAAACGCAACATCTGTATTTAATTTTGGAAGAAGAGGATCAAAAGCTCCATTCTTATCAGTTCTTGATTATCTAAAGCAGAAAAAAGAAGATACTGGTGATGGTACTGGTGGCTATACTGGCCCTACTAGCCAGACTTATATAACAGGAAAGCCTGCAGCAAAAGATAAGTTTAGGGATATTGTTAATCAGTTAACTGGCAAATCTCCCAATAAAGAAGACTTTGAAGAGTTTTATGACCTACTTGTTAAAGCACAAAAGCGTTACGTTAACAAGCAATCTGGGCAACACCATCAGACTGTCATACAAAATCCATTTGATTTGGATAACTTTACTCTTCGTTATGTAGTTAAAAAACTTAGTCTTACAGATGATATGTCTGGTACAGCTGGTGCTGTACAGGACTTGATTGAACAAACCATTAGAGATTATGGATTAAATAATCTTGTTGGTGCTGGAACAAAAGCAAAACTAATTAAGGGATTACTTAAAGGTAAATTGCAGGAATCAGATATTGATGATACCTTTAGGAATTTAGCTAAAGCAACATACTCAGCTTTTGCTGATGATCTTGATAGGAATCCTAATATATCTTTCCAAGATATTATCTCTCCTTATGTTCAGATGTATAACAATATGTTAGAAAAAACAGGACTAGATACCGATATATCAAAGGTTCTTAGTATGGCTACACAAGATGGTAAGAAGATGACTATTGGAGATTTTCAAAAAGCACTTATGAAAAGCCAAGAATATCAAACAACATCACGAGCCAAGTCGGATGCATCTACTTTGGCTGCATCATTTGCTAGAGCATTCGGAGTTAATGTATGAGAAAAGAAGTTCGCAGAGTTGCGATGGGTGTTACTGAAGGTATTCAGCAATATCAAATTATCTATGATGATAACAGTTCCGAATATGCATATTATAATCTTTATACCAACCAATGGGTAAGTGGTAATCCAAGTGATGGTATCGGCAATGATACTGGTAAACCAGTTTCTGATCCATTAAACCCAGGAAGTACAGATCCTGGAACGCCACCACCTCCACCTGATGGTCTTGCCAAAGGTGTATTTATTGGTATTCTTACACAGCTTGTAGGTATTACCGATACTGCAATTGCAGAGGAATTGTGGAATGCTTACTTTAATTCCGAATACTATGGTGTTCAGATGGACTATTCTCTTATTCCAGATTTGCTTGTTGGAACAAGTGCAACTCCTTTATTTAATCAAGAATTTGGTGCATTCTTAAAGCTTAAAGCAGACCCCAACAACAAGACTGGTATTACCACTCTTGGTGAATTTATGAAAGCACGAGCAGAATATAAAAGTCTGTTTGCATTCTATGGTCTATCAGACCTTGCTACTAATGCAAATGCAGATAGATTTATTGAGAATAACATTTCCCTGCTTGAAGCACAATCTCGTATGAATGCAGCATATGATGCAATTAACAATGCAGATAGTGTACTTCGTTCACAACTTGGTAGCCTTAACCTTTCTGGTGCAGATCTTGCACGAGCATTATTGCTTGGTAAAGATGCAGCAGGAGAATTGCAAGATAAGATTAGAACAGCAAACATTCTTGCTGCTCAAGTTGAAGCAGGATTTACAAGTCTTATTGGAGCACAGGAACTTGCTCGTCAAGGTATTAGTCGTGAACAGGCACGACAAGGATTGTCCGTTACCAAAATGCAAACCCCTGGATATACAGGAGAAGCACAACGACAAGGTATTAGTACACAAGACTTGCAAAAAGAACTTGAATCAGAAAACATTCTTGGTCTTGCGTCACAAAGACGCAGACGAATTCAAAAAGGTGGCATAGCCAGATTCTCAGGAAAATCTGGAGCAGTTGCCGAATCATTAGCCAAGCGTTCAGCTGGCAGTATATAGAACCCTCAGTGAGACCGACCAGCCCTCACGAGCGTACAAGTCTGGTAGCAGGAGCCATAACATTTTCCCCGATTTGTTATGTGGCTTGCGTTTAACTTAGAGAGATAGGGAGAGTTGCGATGAGCAACAATTATCAAGACTGGGATGATGAATTCGAATACGAAGACGATCAGCCCTCACAGCGAGTGAACGATGGAACAGACCTCGTCAAGCAATTAAGAAAAACAATCAAGGAGTTGGAAAAGAAAAATAAGGAACTCGATTCACGAGTCTTTGAATATACTTCTAAACAACGACAAGAGATCATCCAAAAGGTCTTGGAAGAACGTGGAGTTAATCCAAAGGTCGCCAAGTTAATCCCCGCAGATGTCGATGCCACTAATGTGGACGCACTCAATGAGTGGATCGAAGAATACGGAGATGCATTTGGTATCCCGCAGAGTGACAATTCTACCCCAGACGTAGATAATCTGAAAAGAATTAATTCTGCAACCGCAGGTGCAGCAATGCCAGACAATGCTGACGATATTGAAGCAATGATTGGTAATGCGGCCTCGGAAGAGGAACTGTATAACATTTTACGGAACCTCGGTTAATCGTAATTCAATTAAACTATGGAGTCCTAAATGGCAAATATTAATACCGGTGTAGGCTCTCTTGGTAACTATAACGCAAGTACTAACACTTACGGTACTGCAGGTTTACTACAGAAAGCCTACGACAAGGTACTTGACTTCAAGCTCCGCTCAGAACCACTATTGCGTTCTGTTGCAGACAAGAAGCCAGGTAGCCTAACAAATAACAGCAACCAAGTAATCTTCCAGATCTACAAGGATCTTGCTGTTGAAATTGATCCGTTGGATGAAGCAACGGATCCTGATACCCTTGGTATGGAAACCCCAGACCATATTGCTGTAATCATGAAAGAATACGGTAACATGGTTGCTCGTACAAAGGCAATGAAGTTATTCTCATTCACTGATGTTGATCCTGCTGTTGCTAACATTGTTGCATACAACATGATTGATAGCATTGATAAGCTTGTTTCCAATGTGCTTGTTGGTGGTTCACAGGTTCTTTACGGTTCCGGTGTAACTGGAACTACTGCAGTATCTGCTCGTGCAAGTATTGCTGCTGCTAATACCCTTTCATCGAAAGAAATTCGTAAGGCAGTTGCAAAGATGCGTAAAGATTCTGTTGCACCTCGCAAGGGTTCACTCTACTGGGTAGGTATCCACCCAGAAGTTTCACACGATCTTCGTGCAGAAACTGATGTGGCTGGTTGGCGTACACCTCAGAACTATCAGGCAACTGATAAACTCTGGGCTGGCGAAATTGGTCAATATGAAGGTGCTTACTACATTGAATCACCTCGTATGCCATCAGGTTTTGATGGTGCATCAACAGGTGCTGGTTCATTCACCAATACTGGTGGATCAGCTGGTACTTCAGGTGCATCTACTATTACCCTTACTGCTGCTACAACTTCTGGTGTAATTCAACCAGGTTATATTGTTAGTGGTACAAACGTTGGTACAGGTGCTCGTGTTGTTTCTGTCTCAGCTAATGGTCTTACCGTTACTGTTGACGTTCCTAACGCAGGTACAGTATCAGGAACGATTACGTTCCAACCAACCGTTAAGGTATATCGTACCCTTGCTGCCGGACAGCAAGCATTGGCTGAAGCAGTTGCTGAAGAAGCACATTCAGTTGTTGCTCCTGTTACCGACAACTTCGGTCGATTCCACAAAGTTGGATGGTACTTTGCTGGTGGATGGTCATTGTACCGTACAGAAGCATTGTGGCGTGTAGAGAGTTCATCCTCTATCGCTTAATCCTCAGTTTGTCCACCACTTCGGTGGTGGGCATTCTTGGGACTAGGAGATAAATGTATACATTCAGAACCCCTACAATTGATGAAGGTCCTACAGGCAATACTAGGCTAGATCAATTCTACACATTACCTCGTGGTATTACCATTCTAAAAGTAAATGGTAAGTATCGTGAAGAACGATACCCATTAAGTAGTGATGTTAAAAATGCAGAGATTGCCTATGTTGGTGGTCATGTATATACAGTTACAAATTCAGAAGCAGCAGACCTAACTGCTGCTGGCTATGGCGATTATCTAACGGAGATTAACTAATGGCAGGTAAATGGAATATATCTCACATTAAAGGAGATACATTTAAATTTAGATTTAAAATATCTACAAACACAGCAGCGTGGGATTTGTCGAGCTATACTGTGCGTATGCAGATACGACCATTTGCTACATCCGAAACTAAACTATTCGACATTAGTAGTGCAAGTAATACTGCAGATCATACCATTAGCCTTAATCATGGTAGTGTAAATGGTGTAGTTGATATTAATGTTGCTGCAAGCATTATGGAAGATTTGCCATTAGGTAGACTTGCGTATGATATTGAATTTGAATCTGGTGGTGGAGAAGTCTCTACAGAATTGCAAGGAACATTTATTAACTCCTTAGAGGTGACCCGATAATGGCAACTGAAATTATTGTTTACACAACCTCTAATGAGGTTGAGATTGAGAACAAGCTTACAATTGTAGAAATCTCTAATCAACAAGGACCTCAAGGCAATACTGGTCCAGCTGGCACCAATGGTGCTGCTGGCCCTACAGGTCCCACAGGACCTCAAGGTCCACAGGGTATTCAAGGAGATGCAGGACCCACAGGACCGACTGGTCCTGCTGGTCCACAAGGCATTCAAGGGGATAAGGGAGACCAGGGCGATATAGGCCCTACAGGGGCTACTGGAGCCGCCGGACCGCAAGGACCGCAAGGTGACCCTGGACCGACTGGTCCAACCGGTCCTACAGGGCTTACAGGCCCTACAGGACCAGCTGGTGCAACAGGACCTACAGGTCCTCAGGGCATTCAGGGTGATCCAGGACCTACCGGTCCTGCTGGAGCCACAGGTCCTGCTGGACCTACGGGCCCAACCGGACCTACAGGTGCTGGTGTAATTACTGGTGGCACTACAGATCAATTGCTTGCTAAAAATAGTAATACTGACTATGACACCAAATGGGTAAATGCTCCTGCTGCAACTAATGGTTTACCTACTGGTGGTACTGCTGGACAAATCATTGTTAAAGATACTGCAACAGATTATGATGTATCTTGGATGGATAACTTTACCTCTGAAGTAAAGCATTTAGTTAAGCTTGGCACATCAATCTCTAAAGGTCAGGCTGTTTATGTGTCATCTGCCGATGGCACTAATATGATTGTTTCTAAAGCAGACTATGATGCTGATGCTACATCTGCCACGACAATGGGTTTGCTTGAAACTGGTGGTGTAACTAACGATCAGGTTTATGTAATTACAGAAGGTTTACTTGCTGGATTAAATACATCTACTGCAACTGCAGGCGACCCCGTATGGTTGGGTGATGCTGGTGCTCTTTTGTTTGGTGTTGCGAACAAACCAGTAGCTCCAAAGCATTTAGTATATCTTGGTGTTGTGACACGAGTAAGTGCTACTGTTGGTGAAATATTTGTTAAAGTACAGAATGGATATGAACTTGGAGAAATCCACGATGTACTTTTGGAAGCAGATGTTAACATTGCAGACAATGAAGTTCTTGCTTGGGATAGTGGAACTAGCCTTTGGAAAAATCAAACTGCATCTGAGGCAGGACTTGCAGCAGCAAGCCATACTCATACATTAGCAAACATTACAGATGTTACTGCTAGCGTTACAGAATTAAATTATGTTGACGGTGTAACTTCTGCTATTCAAACACAGTTAGATGGCAAGGCTGCTACTAGTCACACCCATTCACAGAGTGATGTAACTAATCTTACAACTGACCTTGCAGCCAAGATTTCTAACAGCCTTGTTGATGCTAAAGGTGATATTATTACTGCTACTGCAGATAACACTCCTGCAAGACTTGCTGTAGGTGGAACTAACGGTCACGTTCTTACTGTTGATTCTACTACTGCTACTGGATTGAAGTGGGCTGCAGCAGCAGGTGGAGCATCTGACCTTGAAGGTTTATCTGATGTTGATTTAATTCCAGCAATTACTGTTGTTGGTACTGCTACTGGTATAGCGGGTACAACTGGTTCTGGAACAAGTATGACTATCACTTTACCAACTATGGTTGAAGATGATATTTGTATAATTATTGTTGGTTCAGATACTGGTGCTATTACTAGACCAACTGGTTGGGCAGAAATGGAATCTTTTGCTACTGGTGGTTTGAATTCAAAAATTCTTTATCGTCAAATGACTTCAAGTCCAGTAACTAGCGTTACTATTACTGGTCTTGCTACAGCAAGTACTGCTGTTGCTATTGCATTACGAAATGCTACTTTAGAAAAATATTCAATATTTAATGATACTCCAGACCCAAGTGCACCTATTGAGCCTGTTACGGTTACTACAACTGTAGATAATTCTTTGGTGTTATTACTTGCTGCGGTAGATGACCTTAATTTAACTACAAGTACAACTCCAGCATTATTGGTTCCAACAGGATACTCAAATCATACATTTAAAGAAACAACTGTTGCAGCACCTAACGGTATGACAACTATGCTTGCAACTAAAGTTGTCACAACTGCTGGTTCAGAAAATCCTTCTGCTTTAAGTGGTAATCTTGGCAATCAATACTTTACTGCCAGTTTGGTTTTTAGACCAACAGCGTTAACGCAACATTCAATACTTGCGTATGATACAAATGCAAGTCAATGGACTAATTTTAATCCTTGGAGGATACAATCACAGGCTTCAATTACTAATGGTAGAGACTTGTATTATCCAGTACTTTCTGGTTCTGGTACTACTGGTGCTCAAGCGACTGGATGGTTAGCATTAACTCCATTATGGATTGATAAAACTTGTTTTGCTGCTGCCATAGGTCTTGAAGTTACTACCGCTGGAACTACTGGTGCAATAGCAAGACTTGGTATATATAATTCAGATTCAGAATATATGCCAACAAGTCTTCTTGTAGAAGCAGGTACTGTTGCAACAACAACAACTGGTTGGAAAGAAGCAGCGTTAAATCTAATACTTCAGCCAGGATTATATTGGTTGGCAATGGTTACTGAAGTTGCACAATCTACTATGCGTACAAGAAGTAACGCTGCTTCACCACCAAATAATTGGAACTATATTAACTCTGGTGTTCCTTGGCAAATAACAGGTGCTCACGGTGGCTGTTCTCAATCGGGTCTTACTGCTGGTTCTTTGCCAAGTACCTTTACATTTGATAGACCAAATACGTCACCTCCTATAGTTTTATTAAGGATAAAATAATGCCAACATTTGAAAGATACGGTTTAGGTGGATATTGTGCAGAATGTGACCCGTCACACGACCATCCACTACATAATTTAATTGAATCATATGAATACGAACTACCAGAAGAGCAAGTAAAGGTAGATGAGTTGGCTCAATCGTTGGCACAACTTCCAGAAGATACTCTTAATGCAATTAAGCAAGCGTTGGGATTGTAATGTCTTGTCGTACAGGATGTCCGACTAAGGATCATGAAAACTGGGGAGAATGCTTGCGAGCATCTAATATATCAATGAATGCAGGAGATGCAAAAGGTGGACTTGTTGAAAATGGTTATACTCAAAAGAAATGGGATGCTGAACTAAAAGCATATCGTGATGCTAGAGCAGAAGGCATTCAGCCTAAGTCAACAAGAATGCAGGATATTAAAGCTGCAGTACAAATGTCAGATAAGACAGGGAAGGCGTATGTCGCAAAATGAACAACAAGAAACATCCTGGCTTCAAAGCTGTCCAGATGAAGATCTCCAAGAAGCAGGGGGTCAGTATGGAACGTGCGGGAGCGATCCTTGCTGCAGGAGCACGAAAAGCTTCTAAGCAAGCAATCAAAAAGAACCCACGCCTAAAGCGTGTTAAAGGAGTAAAGTAATGAAATCACCTCGTAGTTTCGTACCAACACCAAAGGTGTTGCCGGAAACCCCTAAAAAAAGAGGACAAGCTGGTAAAGCAAAAGTTCCTCCTTATACTCAAAGCTCACGACCTAAGCCTAAGTTTAATCGTGCTGCAGAGCAAATTGCACGGTATGAGGCTAAACCTAATCGCCGCAAGAAGTCTGCTGATGTTCCACGTCAGAAGCCTGTTAAACGAAAGATGATTCCCTAATGAAGCGAAAAGATAAAATGGCAAAGTTAGATCCAAGTGGTCTGAAAAAAATTGCAGCAGTTAAAAAAGCAAAGAAGATGGCAAAACTTAAGAAGATGGGTAAGTAATTATGGCTAATTCCCCTGCGTGGCAAAGAAAAGCAGGCAAGAATCCTCAAGGTGGTTTAAACGCCAAGGGTCGTGCATCTGCAAAAGCTCAAGGTATGAATCTAAAGGCACCAGTTAAATCTGGTGATAACCCTCGACGTGCATCTTTCCTTGCTCGTATGGGGAATATGCCTGGTCCTGAATACAAACCCAATGGTGACCCAACACGATTGCTTTTATCGCTTCGTGCTTGGGGTGCATCATCTAAGGCTGATGCCAAAAAGAAAGCCAAAGCAATTTCTGAACGCAATAAAAATAAACCAAAAGGTAAAAAGTAATGGCATATACTAATTCTTCACTGCGTGAACGCTTGAAGAATAAAATTATGGCTAGCAGTAAAGGTGGTAAGCCAGGTCAATGGTCTGCTCGCAAAGCACAACTACTTGCTGCCGAATATAAAAAAGCTGGTGGCGGATATAGTGGATCTAAAACTAAAGCACAAAAGTCTTTATCTAAATGGACTAAAGAAGAGTGGGGAACTAAATCTGGCAAACCTTCTACTCAAGGACCAAAGGCTACTGGAGAACGATACCTTCCTAAGAAGGCTCGTAAGGCTTTGTCCTCAAAAGAGTATGCAGCAACCTCTCGTGCTAAACGAGAAGGTACAAAACAAGGTAAACAATTTGTAGCACAACCCGAAAAGATTGCAAAGAAAACAGCTAGATACAGGTAGTATTAAGGATAAGTAGTGGCTAAAAAGAAAAAGAAGATTAAACCAGTAGAAAATCCTTTTGACTTAAATATTAAAGAACAAGTCAAAAAGACCTTTACTATAGATCAAAATGCTAAAGCACCTAAGCTTGGTCAGACATTTCCCGGAAGCATTATTACTGGTGTTAAAACAATTGTTAATCTTCCTGCTATTGCGGCAAAGAATGCACAAAGACTTGCATACAATCTTACAGGAAACAGTGAAGCTGCTAACGAAGTAAGACCATTGTATAAGTTTACAAATGAAAATGTTATTAATGGTATGCAGGGTCTTGAGGCTCCTTATCGTAGAATAACAGAACCGATGGTTGCAAGCCTTATTGCTGCACAGCAAATGTTTAGAAATCCAAGAGCACACTTTTTAAATCCATCTAAAGTATTTGAAACATTTAATAGATCTTATCTTGCAGCACAAGGCAATAGAGAAGATCTTGAGTGGTATAGAAATGCAGCAAATCCTGTTACGTTTGGTCAAGCAATTAATGCTGTACTTGCTAATAACATTAATAATCCAGAGATTCCAGATTTATTAGATTCTGAAGCTGTTCAAAGATATTATGTTTATGATCCACGAAGTGAGTATATGGATTTGGTAAATCCAACTCCTGGTAAGACTGCATCTGGTGCTGTTGACTTTATGGCACTTCTTGTGCTTGATCCATTGAATTGGATTCCCGGACCAAAGGGTGTACAAAAGTTATCTACAGCTGGTAAAGCTGCTGAAAATACAGTTGACTGGTCAGCTAAAGGATTAAAGCAACTTAAGTCTGGGGATATTAAAAGAATTGTAGAACAAGCCGATGCTGCAGGAAGAGAAGATTTAGCAGACTTTGTATTGTTGTTAGATGAAATAGGCAACGACAATGCAAACAAACTTATTGACTCTTATGTATTTTATGGAACTCCTGAATTTAAAGAGACAGCATCATATGTAAAGAATTTCTTTTACGACTATGAAAGTATTGCAAAAGAATTGCCAGAAGAAGACATTGCAAAAATTGAAGGTCTTGGAGATGTTAAATACTTTGTTCAAGACGGTGATGTATTTGCAGCTAGCGATGAAACAATTTTAAAATGGGTTTATCCTTACACCAATAGTAAAGGAAAAGTTGTAGAAGGCTACTGGAGAGAGTCATTACTTTTTCCAAGAACGACTATTGACGAAGCACAACTTCGTCTTGGAAATGATGTAGGCGAAATTGAAGATGTACAATTTGTTGATGAAGTTGTACAGTCTGGAAAGAATATACAAGCACCTGCTGGTTCTGCTATACAAAAGAAACATCTTGGTTCAGTATTTCAACATAGCCTTACTCCCTTAATTAGACGCACAGGCAATTCAAAATTAGCTTCTACAAATTTAACTCTTCCTGTAAATGCTTTAGAACTACGAATAGCTTCTGGCAATATAGTTCTTAATGAATGGCTTAAATCTGCCAATACAAGTTTTGGTGTATTTTACATTGGTGGCAAACGACAAGTAGTCGCATACGATAAAGTGTCACAAAAGTTTTATACTCTTGATAGTGGTAGGGTTAGATATAAGCCAAAAGAAGTTGAAGAGTCACAGGATGTTCTTACAAGAATAACTAGCCAGGATGAAGATCTCCTTGATGCTCCAAAGTTATCTCCTAGAAAAGTTCAACAATTAGTTAAGCAATTAAAAGATGGAACAATTAAACCAGCTGATTTAGAATTGTATAAGTCTGCTCTTGGTAGTAGATATATTAACAATGAACTTTCCAAAGAAGAACTTGATTTATTAAACACTCTTGATGGTCGTTCAACTGAGCAACTTAATCTATTAGAAAAGGTTGATGCTGAACTAGCTGCCGAAGGGCTTGCTCCTATTGGAAGAGGAATTGAAACTTTAGATGCTTACAAAACTCAACGACAAAGAAACTTAGAATCTGAAGGACAACCTACAGACGATTATCTTGAAGACTTTTATAAACTTCTAACAGAAGCACCTGAAGGAACATTTGATGAGTATGGTGATTTGGCAGACCTTTCTGCATTTACATCTGCCGAAGCAAAGTTATCTGATGGTGCCACTATAAGTGGCCCACTTGAAACACCTAAAGTTAAACGTGGTAAGAGAGAACTTATCTGGAAAGAGCAATCTAACTTTAGAATAGATGATGCTGAAGGTTATGAAGTATTGTACCATTCACCAATAGATGGTTCTATTATGGCTGCAATTGTTCCAGACAATTTTACTATTGTTAAACCTGGATTAGATGCTATGGGTAAACCACAGTTACCACTTTTAAAAAGAGTTGACAGGATTCCAACATCCTCAATTAAAAGTCCCGGAACAGTTTCTGGTGAAGGATTTTATTCATTTGATACTGCTGGACAAATAGTACCTTTAGGTCAAGCTAAATCTTCCTACGACAGACTTCGAGAAACTTTAGTACGAGCATCTATGCGAGTGCAAGAAAATAAAGAAGCTGCCATTAGGCGAGTAATTAAAGATGTTAGAATTAAATCACAAGGAAAAACTATTGATGATTTAATAGATAGCGTTGAACGTCAAATAGATCAACTTGAACCAGAGTACTTAAAAGTTAAAAGTTTAGAGAGAGAACTTGACAAAAAAACTTCTGGTGGTTTCCTTAAAGAATTAACTCCAGAAGAATTTGCTGCCTATAAGACAATTAAAAAATACAATAGGCTTAAAGAGCGAAGGCAATCACTTGCCGAAGAAGCTTCTATTATGGATCAATTGCCAAAGACTCCTACGGAAAATGGTTTTTACTTTAAGGTTACTCAAGTCGATGACCAGGTATCTATTGATCTTATTCGTAGAACTTTAGATTGGGATAGCTATGACGTTCTGTCTCGTCAGCTTGTACGACCACAGTTAGATGAAGTTATTGGTTCATGGAAAATGACAAAGTATGAACTCAATAAGGTTAACTTCCTTTCTCAGAAGATGGGTGGTTACACAACTGATTGGGATTTGTTTAGAGCACTTAATACTGGTGATGAAGATTTGTACACCCTTAACGCTAGCGAAGTGGCAAACTTTGCTGGACGAAAGTTTAAGGGTAAGAAAGCTTTTAGAATACGAGATTATCGTAGAACAATTAATAAGCTGCGTAAAGAGCGTGGAGCAGAACCATTTAAATCGCAAGAAGATTTTACCTATGGTTATGATGAGCTAATTAAAGAACAAGCTAGAGTTGAATGGCAACAAGCTAACAAGGCTCTTAATTGGGCTAAATCTGTTTTAGATAATCCAAATGCATCTGCAGCAAATAAGACTTATGCTAAAAAATTATTTGATGATATGACAGAAAAGATTGTTGAAATTGAAGATCAGCTTGCCAAAGATGTAGATTTAATTAATCGAATTATTGCTCAAGAAATACTTCCAGAACAACTTGATCCAGGAATTTGGTGGCGTATTTATGGAGAGGTTCCAAAGCCAGAAAAGTATTTGGAATCATTCTTACGAGCACTTAATGAAGCAAGAGGTACTAAAGTAGCTTTAGAAGATGATGCCATTAAGACACTTGACAACTTGGATAATCCATACCCTGTTAAAGAAGTAGATGAATGGTCTGATGATCCTATCAGTATGAATAATGCAGAAGATGGACCTTTGCCTGAAGGTGTACTTGACGCAATAAATAAGAAAAAAACAGATGAACTTTTAGACATTTACACTACGGGAAATTCACAAAAAACAAAACCAAATCCACCAAAGAAAGGTCTATCTTCAACATTTTCTACTAAAATAAATTATGGAGAAATTAAATCTGATCCTAATGGCATATTTGTATTTGGTTCTAACCTTCAAGGCATTCATGGTGCTGGTGCAGCAAAAACTGCAGCGGTTGAATATGGTGCCGAACGTGGTGTAGGTGAAGGTTTAACTGGCAGATCGTATGCTCTTCCAACAAAAAAGGGTCCATATGAAAATATGACTATTGAAGAAGTAGCAGAAGGAATTAAAAAGTTTATTCAGTTTGCAGAAGACAATCCTGATAAAACATTTTACGTTACCTCGTTTGGAACAAAACGAGCTGGTTTTACTCCAGAACAAATAGCTCAACTGTTTGATGAAATTCCTAACAATGTGGTATTTACTAATGAACCAAATGGTTCTAAAAATATATTAGGTCAAGCTATAGAAAACAAAACTACATCTAAAATAGAAAAAGTTGAATTACCATCAAAGGATACTATTCGAAAGTATCTTGGATTTAGTCAAAAAGAAAATATAGACAAAACAGATTTAGATATTATTTCTGAAGTAGTTTTAGGATCTTCCCCAAGTTTTAATAAAGGAGTTAAATATTATTTAACGGAATCTAATAAATATGTATTAGATGCAATAATAGAAATTATTCTTAAATTAAAACCTTCAGATGTTTTAGATGGAAAAATTCCTTCTAAGGAAAGAACATTTTTATATGATGTAATAAATAGACAAAAAGATATTGAAATTAAATCTATTAAAAATAATGATAAAGCAATGAAGGAAATGTTTGCACCAAACCTCACTGATGAAGATGAAATGCTTAGCATTGACATTTTAGGTGACGAAATGAAGCCACAAATAGAAAAAATTATAGTTGATATTGTATCTAAAATATCTGAATAAAGGAAAATAAATGACAACATTTAGTGACGTAATAGATGAGGTTGCACTTAGCCTGTCTGGTTACACAATGCGGCAAGATAGAACTACACATCTGTTAGCAGGTATTAATAGCAGTGAGTTAACGCTTGATGTTAACTCTGTTAGCAATATCTCTAAAGGTATTATCGAAATTGATGATGAGTTAATGTGGGTAGATTCTTTTGATAAGACATCTAAGAAACTATTCCTTCCACCTTATGGTCGTGGTTACTTAGGTACCACTCCCGCATCTCACCTTATTAACGCTAAGGTAACTATTGCTCCTACATTCCCACGTCATAGTATTAAGAAAGCAATCAATGATACAATCCGCAGCACAGCTGGTACATTGTTTGGCATTCAGTCTACTGTCTTTGATTACAATCCTTCTGTAACTACTTATGCATTGCCATACGATACCGAAGACATTCTATCTGTATCGTATGAGGATATTGGCCCTACAAAGGAATGGTATCCAATTCGTAGGTATCGTGTAGATCGTATGGCAGACATTGAGTCATTTAACTCTAATGTTAGCATTACTGTATACGACTTGATTCCTACATCATCTAGAATTAAAGTTACATATGTAGTAGACCCAGAGCCATTTGACTATCTTGGTGATGACTACGAAGGTACAACCAATCTACCACTATCGACTAAAGATATTATAGTTTTAGGTGCTTGTTATCGATTGCTATCATTTATTGATCCAGGTAGGTTATCATTCTCTAGTCCTGAAGCTGACGCACAGTCATCTAGAATTCAGTATGGTTCTGGAACCAATACTGCTAAGTACATCTACGCACTTTATCAACAAAGGTTGCAGGAAGAATCTTCTCGTCTGCGTGAGAAGTATCCTGTACGAGTCCACTACACGAGGTAATTAATGAGAAGATATTCATCCACAATACCTGCTATGACGCTGTCTGCACAGCTTACAGCAGGTTCTACATCTATTAGCTTAAGCAATGGTTCCTGGCGTACCATTGCAAGTCCAGACACGCTTACGCTTGTTGTTGAACCCGATACAGCTAATGAAGAAATTGTATACGTAACTGCACATACATCTGGTTCTACATCTGCAACTATTATAAGGGCACAAGAAAGTACTGCAGATATTACACATCCTTCCGGTAGCGTTGTTAAGCATATGATTACTGGCTCTGACTTACAAGAAGCACATATACATATGAATGCATCTAGTTATGCAACTAATGAATCTGTAGCATTGCATGGCCTTGGCTCTACAGATGGTGCTGTAGTAGGTACAGATAAAACTCAGACATTAAAAAACAAATCTATTACTGTTGGCTCACCAGATAATAATGCTATCTATGGTCTTACCGTATCAAATGTTGGTGGTATTGCAGGTACGTATGCACCATTAGCATCACCTAACTTTACTGGTACTCCTACCATATCGGGTAATGCTATTGCTACGCAAGCTTATGCTCAACCTGTAGATACTGATCTTACAGCACTTGCTGGTTTGTCAACTACTGGTATAGTTGTACGAACAGGTTCAGGTACTGTTGCTACTAGAACACTTGTAGCTGGAACTAACATTACACTAACAAATGCTGATGGCGTTAGTGGCAATATTACAATTAATGCTAGTGGCACTGCAAGTGGTGTATCAAGTATTGCTGGTACTACTAATCAGATTACAGCTAGTGCTAGTACTGGTGCTGTAACATTAAGTCTTCCGTCAAGTTTAGTATTGCCTAATGGTACTACTGCTACTACTCAAACAAGTACGGATAATAGCACTAAAGTTGCTACTACTGCTTATGTAACTACAGCGGTTGCTGCTGTTAGTGGTGCTAGTGTAGTTGAACGATATGTTAGATCTGCAGATACTGCAACTATCAATACTACAGCTACAGCAATGTTTGCTGCATCTAACTCTTTAACTGCAAATAGTTATTATAGATTTAAATATTTAGCTTTTGTTTATTTTAATTATACTGGAACTTCTGGAACAATTAGTTTTACTCATTCATTTAGCAATACCCCACAAGAAGTAACTTGGATATTTAATAACGCTAACGATTTATTGACTGGACAATATACTGTTACTAGTTCTACTGCTGTATCAAATAGTCTTGCTGGAAGTTCGGGAAGGTATATTGAAGTAGAAGGTTATTTTAGAACAAATGCTACAACTGGTGGTACGTTTACTCCACAAGCAAGTGTTAGTGGTAGTGGTATTGTTATTAAAAAAGCTTCAAGCATTGAACTTGAAAAGATTAGTGCAGTTGGAAGTTGGATCTAAATGGCTATTAGTGCAAGTTGGAGTGCTTCTGGTACTACAGTAACTTTTACTACTGCATCTAATCATAATTTGCAAGTAAATGATATTATAGTTATTAGTAATACTAACTATACTTCAATTGATGGATATAGAACAATTGCTAGTGTTCCTAGTTCTACTACATTTACTGTTACAATTGCATCTACTACTGCTAGTGGCTCTAGTGCAAGTATTATTTTGCCATCCGATATTACAGAAGAATTTTCATACGATTTATCTTCTCAGGTCAGTTCAGCAATTGAGGTTACTGGCGACCAGTCAATTTATTATGATATAGAAGTTGGTGGTATTGGATTTATTGTTAATCCAAATCCACAGAATCCATATCGTAGGCAAACAGCACAGTACCGTAAAGATCAACAGGATAACTCTATTGAACCAGGAGAGCAATCTCTTACTGGTTGGTGGTTAAGGTCACAGTCTTCATTTCATCTTGGTGCTGGTATTAAGTTTTATGAACCAGCTCAAGAGCTTGGCAATGCTGCACAGAATCAAACATTACGATTTCAGTTTGAGGATTCTCAAGGTGTAGATGTATGGACTAATGGACAGGTTTCATTGCTTAAGAATACAGCTAATGTTCTTAACACTTCTGGTGTTAATTGTATGGTTGCTGGTGCAACTACACTTGTTGTTGGAGATGGTACAGCCTTAAAGAAGGTAACAGTATCTGGAGATACTGGTTCTTCTGTTACTCTTACTGGTACACATTCATCTAACTTTAAATCTGTTACTACGGATGGTGTGAACTACTGGGCATCTTGTGGTTCTCACATTCATCGTGGTAGTCTTACTGGTGGTGCTTCATCAGATGTATCGATTTATACAAATGCAACTGCATCTACATCTGTAGTTGCTTACGAAAAGCAATATCTTCTTGCTGGCATTAATCAATCTATTTACGTATTAGATCAAAACCAAACTACAGGAACAACTCTTCCTACGGTAACTACTCCTGCTACTACAGGATATATTCTTTATTCAAGTCCTAATGGTTCATGGGCATGGACATCCTTTACGTCTAATGGTTCAGTTATCTATGCTGCAGGATACTCTGGTAGTTCATCTAAGATATATAAGATAACTATTGATCCAGATACATTAAATCTTGACCAACCTATTATTGTAGCTGAATTACCTGCCGGTGAAATTGTCTACAGCATTAAGTCATATCTTGGATATGTTCTTATTGGAACAAGTAAAGGATTCCGAGTAGCACAAGTAACAAGTGATGCTGGAGATATTATTTACGGTCCACTCGTAGTACAAACTCCACACGATGTCACAGACATCGCTGTGTATGAAAACTATGTATGGATTACCGGTGGAGATTCTTGCTTGTATCGAATTGATTTGTCTAGTGATCTTGGTGCATTGTTCTTTCCTTATGCTAAGGATTTAGCTGCTGGTAGCAACGCTACATCATTTGTATCTGTTCTTGGAACTAGGATTGTATTTAGTGTAGATGGTGCTGGACTATATGTAGAAAAAGAAAGTGAATACGTATCATCTGGATACTTAACCACTGGTCGTATTAGGTTTAATACTTTAGAAAGTAAGTTGTTTAAATTTGTATCTGAACGTGCAAGTTATGCAACTAATACAACCATTAAGATTTCCACTATTGATAAAGCTGGCAATGTTGAGGACTTGGGAACAAGTAATCCTGCTGCTAATGGATCTGATTATACTGTATTTCCTGCAAGTGCTCAAGAGTTTTTGCAGTTTAAGTTTACCTTGTATCGAGGAAATGTAAATACAACCTACTATACACCTACATTCTATGGATACCAGGTTAAAGCTTTGCCTGCAGCAAAGCGTCAAAGACTTATTCAGTACCCAGTATTTAACTATGATACTGAGACGGATAAGTACAACAATGCATTTGGTTATGAGGATAGGGCTTATGCTGTACTCTCAGAACTAGAGTTAATGGAAGAGCGAGGAGACGTGGTTGTTGTTAAAGACTTTCGAAGTGGTGAGCAGTTTAATGCTCTCATTGAAGAACTATCTTATACAGGAACTACATCACCAGACAAGAAGTTTTCTGGGTTTGGTGGCGAGATGTTGATAACGGTGAGGAAGATCTAATGGGTCCAACGGAGTGGGCAGGTATAGCTGTAGCTGTTGTAACTATTGTTTCTGGCGTAGCGGGGGCTGTTAGATGGATGGTTAAACACTACCTGCATGAATTAGTACCAAATAGTGGTAGCTCAATTAAAGATAAAGTAAATAAACTAGAGCAAAGAGTAGATGAAATCTACTTGCTCTTAATAACTAAGGGATAATATGGTTACAGTACAAAGGCTACTTGATGTAGCATTTAATGAAGTGGGCTATACCGAAGCTCCGGTAAATAAGACTAAGTACGCTAAGTATTTTGGGACAGATGGTATTCAATGGTGTGGTGTGTTTGTAAACTGGTGCTTTGAAAAAGCTGGAGGCAGATTACACAATACTTGGTACACACCTACTGGTGCACAGGGATTTAGGGTTCGTAAGCAATGGAAGACATCTGGCAGAATCCTTGCTGGAGATATACTTTACTTTGATTTTCCTAACGACAATGTTGATCGTATCTCACATGTTGGGATTGCTGTAAAGCAAATTGGAAATATGGTACTTTGCATTGAGGGAAATACCACATTGACTGGCTTTGTGCCAAAGGGTAAGAAGTCAGATGAGCGAAATGGTGGGGCTGTCGCCTTGAAATTACGCAGTAAAGATTATATAGTAGGTTGGGGCCGACCAAAGTATAAAGGCTCTGATTATAATTTAATAGTGGAAAAGATTGTAGATGCAGCTTTTCCTAAGAAACCGAAAGGCAAGTAATGTC
>Ga0129336_10000351_pt1 | contig 26738 bp, 22 predicted proteins | sample CPB6_02_DNA_FD_96878 | JGI IMG/M metagenome (GOLD analysis project Ga0129336, IMG submission 96878) | Freshwater to marine salinity gradient microbial communities from Chesapeake Bay, USA - CPBay_Sum_0.6_0.2_DNA | ecosystem: Environmental > Aquatic > Marine > Coastal | place: USA: Chesapeake... | reverse complement strand
GCGTCCTTCGTCTCGCGCCAGGGTGCGGCTCCCGATGACGACGCCCTGCTCGCCGCGCGAGCACAGGGCCGCCAGCTTGCCGCGGTCACCTCCGACCTCCGCCGCGGACGACAGGAAGGGCAGACCTGATGGCCCCGATCCGCATCGTCGCCATGGGCGGCAGCACCCGGCCGAACTCATCGAGCGAGAAGGCCCTGCGCCTGGCTGCCGCTGCGGCAGAGGAGGCCGGCGCCGAGATCACGTGGTTCACGAGCACCGACCTGATCCTGCCGATCTACGACACAGAGACGGACGAGCGGTCACCCAAGGCCGCAGAGCTCGTCGAGGCGGTGCGATCCGCGCACGGACTCCTCATCGCCAGTCCCGGCTACCACGGCGGCATCAGCGGCATGATGAAGAACGCGCTCGACTACCTCGAGGACCTCCGCGCGGACGAGGCGCCCTACCTGCACGGCCGGGCGGTGGGGTGCATCTCGGTCGCCTACGGCTGGCAGGCATGCGTCACCACGCTGCACCAACTGCGGCAGGTCGTGCACGCCCTGCGCGGGTGGCCCACGCCCCTCGGTGGGGCGGTGAACACCTCCGTCACGTCCTTCGACGCCGACGGCGCGGTCTCCGACGCCTCCGTGCACGAGCAGTTGCGGACCGTCGGCCAGCAGGTCGTGGAGTTCGCGCGCATGCGTGCCGCCCACGTGGACCCGGCCTGACGGGGAGATCGGCATGGCCGTGGACGATCTCGAGATCAGCGCCTTCGACGGCGAGCCCAGCGACATCAGCGTGCGGGCCAGCAGGCCGCAGTCCCTCCTCATCACCGTCTACGGCGCCTACAGCCGATCCCTCGGCGGCTGGCTGGCGGTCAGCACGATCCTGCGCCTGCTCGGCGAGATGGGCATCGAGGACCCTGCCGTCCGCAGCGCGCTCTCGCGGTTCAAGAGGCGCGGGATCCTCGTGGCCGACAAGCGCGATCGGACCGCCGGCTACGCGCTGAGCAGCGCGTCGCGACGCACCTTCGACGTCGGCGACGCCCGCGTCCTCGAGCGTCGCGAGCTGCCCCGCGAAGAGGGGTGGGTCCTCGCGGCCTTCTCGATCCCCGAAAGCGCCCGCGACGTGCGGTATCGGCTCCGCTCACGTCTGGCCAAGGTGGGCTTCGCCCAGGTCACCGGCGGCCTGTGGATCGCGCCCCGCGCCCTCGAGGCTGACGTACGCAACGTGGCCGAGGCCCTCAACGTGACCGACTACGTCGACGTCTTCCGAGCCGAGCACATCGCCTTCCGTCCGACACCGGAGGCGATCCGGGCCTGGTGGGACCTCGATGCGATCTCCGCGCACTACACCGACTTCGTGCGGGCGTACTCGCCGCTGCGCTCCGCCTACTCCGGCGTCCAGGGCACGGTCGACGGCACCCGGGCCTTCGTCGACTACACCCGCGTGCTCACGTCGTGGCGGATGCTGCCCTACATCGACCCCGGGCTGCCGATGTCCTACCTGCCTCGCGACTGGGCCGGCCGACCGGCGACCGAGCTGTTCTTCTGGTTCCACGACCACCTCGCGCAGGCAGCGCAGAAGCATGTGGTCGAGCTGTGCGAGGCACGGCGCGACTAGCTCAGAACACGCTGGTCGGCTGCCACGTGCCGTACACCGAACGCAGCACGTCAGCGATCTCCTCCACCGTCGCGTAGCTGCGCACCGCCGTCACGCACGCGGGCACCACGTTGTCGCCGCCCGCCGCTGCCTCACGCAGGGCCTCGAGGGCTGCTGTGACCGCCGCGGCGTCGCGCTGGGCTCGGATCCGCGCCAGTGACTCCACCTGGGCGAGCTCGCTCGCCGGATCGATGCCGAAGACCTCGAACGAGACCGGGTCGGACACGAAGCGGTTGACGCCGATCAACGGCTTCTCGCCGGAGTCGACGGCCAGAGCCTGCTCGTATGCGCTGTCGGAGAGGGCGTTGGCGAAGTAGCCCGACTCGATGCAGTTCAGGGCTCCGCCCCGCTGCTCGATCCGGTGCATCTCGTCCATGATGTCGCGCTCAAGCTGATCGGTCAGCGCCTCGAGCAGGTAGCTGCCGCCGAGAGGATCCACCAGGCCGGTGACGCCGGTCTCGAAGGCCACGATCTGCTGGGTGCGAAGGGCCAGGGTCGCCGCCGCCTCCGTAGGCACGCCGAGCGCCTCGTCGAAGGCGCACACGTGCATCGTCTGCACTCCTCCGAGCGCGGCCGCCAGGGCCTCGATGGACGTGCGGACCACGTTGTTGAGCGGCTGCTGGGCCGTCAGCGACGAGCCGGCGGTGAAGACGAAGATGCGCAACTGCTCCGACCGCGGGTCCGCAGCCGAGTAGGTCTCCCGCATCAGGCGGGCCCACACCCGGCGCGCCGCTCGGAACTTGGCGATCTCCGGCATGAAGTCCATGTTGCTCGACAGGAAGGTGAACAGGGTCGGCGCGACGTCGTCGACCGACAGCCCCCGAGCCGTGGCCGCATCGAGGTAGGCGCGGGCATTGGCGAAGGTGAACGCGATCTCCTGAACAGCACTCGAACCCGCCTCGCGGATGTGGTACCCGCTCATCGCGAGGGGGACCCAACGCGGGATCCGGCGCGCGACGTGCTCGATCACGTCCACCGAGAGCTTCAGGCCGGCGGCCGCCGGGAAGATCTGCGTCCCCCGGGCGAAGTACTCCTTGAGGACGTCGTTCTGGATGAACATGCCGAACGCGTTGGGATCGACGTCGCGCTTCTCCGCGAGCGCCTCGAACATGGCGGCCCACACGTAGCCGATGGAGTTGGCGGTCGTGCGCACCTGGCTGATGCGCTCCAACTCGATGCCATCCATGAGCACCTCGATGTCGGCGAGGCTGTCGATGGCCACGCCGACCTTGCCGACCTCCCCGCGGGAGAGCGCGTTGTCGGAGTCCAGCCCGATCTGTGTCGGCAGGTCGAGGGCCACGCTGAAGCCGGTGAGGCCCTGCGCCAGGAGGGACTTGAACCGCTCGTTGGTCTCAGCCGCCGTGCCGAAGCCGGCGTACTGGCCCATCGTCCACACCCCGGGATCGGCGGAGATTCCGCGCGTGTACGGGTACCGGCCCGGCTCCTCACTCACCACGCGCCTCCTTGTTGAGTTGCTCGCGCAGCACCTTCTTGGCGATTTTGCCCGTGGAGTTCAGCGGGAACTCGTCCACGATGCGGATGTCCTTGGGCTTCTTGTACGACGCCATGGTCGTGCGGCAGTGGTCGAGCACCTGCTCCGTGGTGACCGTGGCGCCGGGCAAGACGGTGAACAGCGCGGTCACGTGCTGGCCCCACTCCACGTCCTCCACGCCCACGACGGCAACCTCATGCACGCCCGGCACGGAGGCGATGACGTCCTCGATCTCGCGCGGATAGATGTTGTAGCCGCCGGAGATGATCATGTCGCCCTTGCGGTCGACGAGGTACAGCCGCTCGTCTGCATCTACGCGCCCGAGATCTCCGGTGTAGAGCCAGCCGTCGCGCACCGTCTTGGTCACGGTCGCCTCCTCCGCCGCCTGCCCGTAGTAGCCGCGCATGACGTGGTCGCCGCGTGTGATGACCTCGCCGATCTCGCCGACCGGCACATCCACGCCTGCCTCATCCACGATGCGGACCTCGACCCCGTTGCAGGGGATGCCCGCGCTGGTGAGGACCTCGACATCGCCAGCGATCCCCCGGGCGTGGTCGTCCGGGCCGAGGACGGTGACGGGAGGAATCGCCTCGACCAGCCCGTAGTACTGCGCCATGTGGGGGGTGATGCGGTCGAAGCACTGGCGGATCTGCTCGGGCGGCATCGGCGCCCCGGCGTAGCCCAGCATCTGCAGGCCCGCCATGCGCTCCCGGGAGATGTCGGGCAGGGCGAGCAGTCGCGCCACCATGGTCGGCACCATCGCGGTGCCGGTGGCCCCGCGGTTCTCGAACGCATCGACGACGGCCTCGGCATCGAAGGATGGATGCACGATCTGGGTCGCCCCGAACGTGAAGCACGGGAGCACGAAGAGTCCGCTGGTGTGCGTGACCGGGCCGGCGTGCAGCCACGTCGTGCGATCGTCGGGGACCGTGCCGAAGAAGTCGGTGATCATGTTGTGCAGGCTCGCCATGCGGTTTCGGTGGGTGCGGATCGCACCCTTCGGGCGGCCCGTCGTCCCACTGGAGTAGTTGAGCGAGACGAGGGCATCCGGATCCACCGACAGCAGCAGCGGCTCCGCGCTCTGCTCTCCGAGGAAACGCTCGTACGGGATGGCGTCCGCTTCGCCATTGATGACGATGACGTGGTCGACGAGCGCGCGCACGTCGGCGGTGTCATCCCAGAACTTCGCGTCGAGGATCATTGCGCGAGGCGAGCAGTCGGTGGCGATGCGCACCCAGTCGCTCGGATGGAGCCGGTAGTTGAGTGCGACGCGGCACAGCCCTGCAGTGCTGATGCCGAGGTCGGTCTCGATGTAGGTGTTCTGGTTCGACTGAAGGTCGAGTACGCGGTCGCCCGTCTCCAGGCCCAGACTGCGCAGCGCGCGCGCGAGCTGCATGGCGCGCCCGCCCGTGCGCCCAAAGGTGCTCTCGCCCTCCGGCCCGATGAGCGCGATGCGGTCCCGGTAGCGGGACATCGAGCGAGCGACCAGGCGACCGACATCCATCTCAGTTCTCCTCTGCAGCGGGGGTCACGAACAGCGCGTCCAGGATCCAGCAGCCGTCGGGCAGCACAGTCACAGGATTGAGCTCGAGCTCGAAGCCCGCGGGCCACGATGCCACGCCATCGGCGACGCGCAGGATGAGATCGACGAGCGCCCGACGGTCGCCAGCCGGCTGGCCGCGCACGCCGGCGAGCAGGCGCCCCACCATGGTGGCATCCAGCATCTGCTCCACATCGCCCTCGGTCACGGGCAGCAGGCGCAGCGCGACGTCTGAGACGACCTCCGTCAACACTCCGCCGACGCCCACCGACAGCACAGCACCGAGGGGACTTCCGGTTACTCCGACGATGACCTCGGTGCCCTGCGGGACGAAGCGCTCCACGAGGACATCACCGCCGAGCTGCAGGAGTCGGGCGCAGACCGCCTCGGCGTCCGCCTCGGTGACATCGAGCGCCACCCCGCCCACATCGCTCTTGTGCCGAAGTCCCGGCACCTGTGCCTTGAGCACGGCACGGCCGCCGACCCCCCTCACCGCCCCGGCGGCCTCGGCCGGTGAGGTCACCACGACCGACTCCGGCACGCTCAGGCCCCCGGCCGCGAGGAGGGCCTTGACCTCCTTCTCGGAGGCATCCGCCGGTGGTACCGCCAGCGACGGGAAGGCGGCAGGTCGCGGCGCCTGCGGGCCGCAGGCACGATGCAGGGCCGCCAGCGCGGCGACCGCCCGCTCCGGTGTGGGATAGACGGGCACACCCGCTTCTGCGAGCAGCTGTGCCCCCTGCGGTGCGAGCGAGGCCGACCCGGTTCGCACGGCCACGACAGGCAGCTGCGTCGCAGCGCGCACCGCGCCCAGCGCCCGCGCGATGCGGGCGACGTCCTCGCCCACCAGCACTGCGAAGCAGGCCACGATGGCGTCGACCTGCGGATCCCGCGCAAGCCGCTCGAGGCACTCCTCGAACAGCCCGGGCTCTGCCATCACGGCAGCGGTGACATCAACCGGGTTCGTCGCGTTGCCGTACGACGGAACGATTCGCTCGAGGTCGGCGACGGTGGCGTCCGCCAGGCGGGCCAGGGACATGCCCTCGGCCTCCAGGGCGTCCGCTGCGAGGATGCCGCTTCCTCCCGAGGTCGTGATCACGCCGATCCGCGTGCCGCGCATCCGCGCACCGGTGGCGAGGAGCGCACCCACGTCGAGCAGCGCATCGATGTCGCGCACGCGGGCGATGCCCGCCGACGCCAGCGCCGCGTCGACGATCGCATCCGGTGCCGCAAGAGCGCCAGTGTGCGACGCCGCCGCCGTGGCACCCGCCGCGGAGCGCCCGGCCTTGACGATGGCGACGGGCACCTGCCCTGCAGCAGCGCGCAGTCGCGGCAGGTCGGCGAGCGACTCCACGTACATCAGCAGGGCGTCGATCGACGGATCGGCGGCGAGCGCGACCGCCACCTCGGCCGCCGTCACGTCGGCCTCGTTGCCCGTGGTCACCGCGACGCCGATCGGGACACCCCGCTCGAGCCCGAGCGAGAGCGTGCCGAAGCCCAGGGCGCCCGACTGGCTGACCAGGCCGACGCGACCGCTCGGCAGGGGCGTCGACGGCGAGGAGAACACGGGGGAGAACGACGCGACCACGTGCTGCGGGCCTCCGACGGAGCCGATGCAGTTCGGGCCGACCAGGCGCATGCCTGCGCCGCGCGCGATCTCGACGAGCTCGCGCTGCGCGACGGCTCCCTCCTCGCCCGCCTCAGCGAAGCCCGAGCTCATCACGATGCACACGCCCACGCCGGCATCGGCGCAGTCCTGCACGGCCTCGCGCACGGACCCGGCCGGGACCATGACGAGGGCGAGGTCGACGGGACTCGGGACATCGCGCATCGACGGGTACGCGGGCAGCCCGAGGATGCTCGCACTGCGGGGGTTCACCGGGTGGATCGCACCGTCATAGCCGTAGCGCTGCAGGTACTCGATCGGCAGCCGTCCCAGTGCTCCGGGGCGCTCCGTCGCACCGATCACGGCGATCGACGACGCGGCCCAGAGTGCCTGCAGGTCGCTCACGGCAGGAACGCGATCCCCTCGATCTCGACGAGGGCGGCGTCGTCCCACAGCCGGGTCACGCCGACGAGCGTCATGGCCGGATACTCACGCCCCACGAGCCGTCGCCAGACGCCGCCGAGCTCCCGGGCGTTTGCGCGGTAGTCGACCGGGTCGACGCTGAAGATCGTGACCTTGGCCAGGTGCTCGCCGCTGCCCCCCGCCGCACGCAGAGCCGTCATGAGGTTGCCGAGGGCGACCTCGAACTGCTCGACGATGCCCTCGCCCACGATCACGCCGTCGACGTTGAGTGCGGTCTGGCCCGCCAGCAGCACGGGCGTGCCGCCGGTGGCGAGGACGGCGTGCGAGAAGCCGATGGGCGGGGCGAGGTCGCCCGGGTTGATCCGCTCGATGCTCACGATTGCACGCTCCCGCCGTCGATGACGATGCCCTGCCCGTTGATGCCCCCTGTGTCGGCCACCAGCAGGTCGACCACCGAGGCCACCTCATCGGTGGTGATCAGTCGCTTGATGGGGTGCGCGTCCTCGAGGGTCGCGCGCGCGGTGGCCAGATCGACGCCGGTCTTCGCGACGATCGTCTCCAGCGACCGCGCGGTGAGCGGGGTGTCGACGTATCCGGGGCACACTGCGTTGACCGTGACCCCCGTGGTGGCCACCTCCATCGCGACCGACCGCACGACGCCGAGGATGCCGTGCTTCGCAGCGGCGTATGCGGTGATGTAGGGCGCACCGACCTTGGAGGCGATGCTCGCGACGACGACGATGCGCCCGAACCCGGCCTGCTTCATCGATGGCACAGCGGCTCGGATGAACCGGAACGGCGCGGTGAGGTTCACGTCCATCATCTGCTGCCACAGCTCGTCGTCCGTGCGGTGGACGGGGGCCGAGATCGCCTCGCCCGCGTTGAGCACCAGGACGTCGAGGCCGCCCCAGGCGGACTCGACCTGAGCGACCAGCTGCTCCGGGGCCGCCGGGTCAGTGACGTCCGCGGGGAGCACCAGGGTCGGGACGGGGAGCTCGGCAGCGAGGGCCTCGAGGTCGCCGACGGTGCGCGCGGTCAGCGCCACGCGGTGCCCGTCGGCCGCCAGGTGCTCAGCGATGGTCCGCCCGATGCCGCGACTGGCCCCCGTCACCAGGCAGCGGAGAGCAGGGCGCCCGGCCATGGCCCACCCCTCCTCACGCGGCCATCACGAGGAAGGCCGCAGCCCCCTGGCGATTGCGCTAACTTGTCGATCGACAATAATACGCTACATGACTGGAGCCGTCCTCGTCGATGCCCGGCGGAGCGTCTTCGGACGGAACCGGGGTGGCCTGAGCCACCTGCGCCCCGACGACCTGCTCGCCACCGTCCTCACCGACCTCGTCGCCGCCCACCCGGGCCTCGACCCGGCCCGCATCGACGACATCGTCATGGGCGACGCCAACGGCGCGGGCGAGGACAACCGCAACGTCGCGCGCATGTCCGCCCTTCTTGCCGGCCTGCCCGTCTCGGTCCCCGGCGTGACGCTGAACCGGCTGTGCGGCTCCGGCGCGGAGGCCATCGTGCAGGCGGCGCGCGCCATCCGGGCCCAGGACGCCGAGATCATCGTCGCCGGCGGCGTGGAGAGCATGAGCCGGGCGCCGCTCGTCGTGCGCCGCGAGGACCTGCCCCTCGGGCCCGACACCCCCGCCGCGCAGACGACCGTCGGATGGCGGCTGGTCAATCCGCGCTTTCCGAGCCACTGGACCGACAGCCTTGGCGCCTGCGCCGAGCGAAGCGCCCACGAACTCGGCATCACGCGGGAGGAGCAGGACGAGTGGGCCCTGCGCTCGCACGAGCTCGCCGCAGCGGCTTGGCACGATGGAGTTTTCGACGGCTTCGCGATCCCCGTGGCGGACCTCACCCAGGACGAGCCCATCCGCGCCGACACGACGCTGGAGAAGCTCGCGGAGCTGAAGCCGGCGTTCACCCCCGACGGCACGGTCACCGCGGGCAACTCCTCGCCCATCACCGATGGAGCCGTCGCCGCACTGCTGACCTCCGAGGACGTGGCCGCGGAGCTCGGCGCCGAGCCGATCGCCCACATCCGCGCGTCCGCCGTCGTCGCCGTCGAGCCCGACAGGTTCGCGAACGCACCCGTCCCGGCGATGCGCAAGCTGCTCGCCCGCACCGGGCTCAGCTACTCCGACATCGATGTGTTCGAGATCAATGAGGCCTTCGCTGCGATGGTGCTCACCGTGCTGCGCGAGGCCGACGAGATCGACGTCGCGAAGGTCAACCCGCACGGCGGCGCGATTGCCATCGGCCACCCCGTGGGCGCCTCAGCGGCCCGCGTCATCGTCGACACGGCACGAGACCTGCGCAGCCGAGGCGGCGGTCTCGGGATCGCCACGGCCTGCATCGGCGTGGGTTTGGGAATCGCAGTTCTCGTGGAGGCGACATGATCCGGGTCGAAGAGTTCACCGACATCACCTACACGGTTGACGACCACGTCGCCGTCGTCACGATCAACCGCCCGGACCGCTACAACGCCCTGCGCGGCCGGACGGTCGATGAGCTCATCTATGCGTTCCGCTACGCCTGGGTCGACTCCGAGGTCGGCGCCATCATCCTGACGGGCGCCGGCGACAAGGCCTTCTGCAGCGGAGGCGATCAGAAGGAGCGCGCCGCCACCGGCGGGTACGGCGAGACCGAGATCGGCATGTTCGAGGTCGAGCGCCTGCACCGCCTCGTGCGCGAGGTGCCCAAGCCGGTCATCGCCGCGGTGAACGGCTTCGCGATCGGCGGCGGCCATGTCCTCCACGTGCTGTGCGACGTGTCGCTGGCGTCCTCCACCGCCCGGTTCGGTCAGGTCGGGCCTCGGGTCGGGAGCTTCGATGCGGGCTTCGGCACCGCCTACCTCGCCCGCGTCGTCGGCGAGAAGCGCGCACGCGAGATCTGGTTCTTCTGCGATCAGTACGACGCCGCGACCGCCGAGCGCTGGGGCCTGGTCAATCGCGTCGTCGAGCCCGACGAGCTCATGCCTCTGGCAATGGAGTGGGCACGCAAGGCCTGCGCCCTGTCTCCCACGGCGCTGAAGACGCTCAAGCACTCGTTCAACGCCGATACCGACCACATCGTCGGCATCCAGGCGCTCGCGTTCGACGTGCTGGACCTCTACGTCGACACCCCCGAGGCCAAGGAGGGCGGCGCGGCCTTCATCGAGAAGCGCCCGCCGGACTTCGGGCCGTTCCGCTAGCCGACAGCTGCAGCCACCAGCGCCCCCGAGCCGCCGCCCACGCCGCCGCCCGGCCACGTCCCGGCACCGCAGACGAACAGCCGGTCGACCGGCGTCCGATGCCGCCACCAGCCCGGCACCGGCCGCAGGAAGAAGAACTGCGCCGGATGATGGCTGCCGCCGAGCGAGTCCCCGAGCACGAGGTTGGCATTGGCGCGCTGGAGATCGGCGGGCGTGAGGACCTTGCGCCCGAGGATCCGGGAGCGCAGCCCCGGCGCGTACTGCTCGATCTTGTCGATCACCCCGTCGGCGTATGCCTCACCGATCTCGTCCCACGAGCCCTCGCGCGGGTGCAGCGGCAGCACCCGGACCTGCACCCACAGCACGTGCTTGCCCTCCGGCGCCCGGCTCGGATCGCTGACCGTCGGCTGGCCGACGACGAGGGTCGGCGAGTCGGGCAGGAGCCCGGCGGCCGCCTGCGTATAGGTCATCGCCATGTCGTCGAGGTAGGGCCCGATGTGCACGTAGTTGAAGTCGCGGGCGCCCTCGGCGGTCCAGGCCGGCAAGTCGTCCAGCGCAAGGTGGATCATCATCGTCGCCAGGCCCGGGCGGAACGTCTCGGCCCGCGCCACATCGGGCCGGGACCGCTGGTCCTCGGGCAGCAGCGCCGGGACCAGCCGCGGATTGACGTTGGCGATGACGCCGCGCGAGGCCCGGTACTCCGCCCCCTGGGCGGTGCGCACGCCCACGGCACGTCCGCTCTCGACGATGATCTCGGTGACGCGCTCATTGCAGGCGACGCGACCGCCGGACTCCTCGATCACGCCGACGAGCGCGTTGATCATGGTGCTCGCGCCCCCCTGGCCGATCACCATGCCGAACAGCTGCCCGCCGATCGTCTCGAGGAAGGAGAAGAGGGCACCGCCAGCAAGGTCCGGCGCGAAGTCCAGGTGCATGCCCCAGGACGCCATGAGGGCGCGCGTCCGCGGCGACTCGAAGTGCTCCTCGGTGAAGGCGCGCGTCGACGACAGCGCAAGCTTGGCGATCTCGAGCACCCCGGTGGTGCCGAACTGCCGACGCGCCTTCCACATCGTCGTCATGAGCGAGCGCGACGGCATCTCAGCGCCGAGGACACCGATCAGGGTGGGGGCCACCTGGCCCAGATACTCCGTCAGCTCCTGCCACGCGCGGACGTCCTCGGGGGCGACCGCAGCGACGTTGGCGACCGTGCGTTCGACATCGGCCTCCACACCGAGCATCGAGCCGTCGGGGAAGACTGAGCAGAACGGCTTGGCCGAGGGCACCAGCGCGAACCCGTGCGCGGCCAGTCGCTCACCGAGAGCGGCCACGACCGGTCCACCGGCGAACAGGCCGAGGTTCATGGCGAAGAGGTCGTGGCGGAATCCCGGCAGCGTGACCTCGGCGGTCTGGACCGCACCGCCCGGGACGGGATTGGCCTCGAGCACCAGCACGCGTCGGCCCTTGGCTCCCAGCAGCGCCGCAGCGGACAGCCCGTTGACTCCGGCGCCGATGACGATGGCATCGAGTTCCATGGCCGGATCATATGGAGAACTGACGACCGACACACCGGCGATATACGGTGAGACTGGAGGTGCTCATGGAGCAGCGCGACGTCGTCATCATCGGCAGCGGGATCAACGCCCTCGTCGCCGGAGCCCTGCTGGCCCGTGCGGGATGGTCGGTCACGCTGTGCGAGCGCAACGCCCATCCCGGCGGCGCCATCTGGACGTCGACCGAGCACGTGCCCGGCTTCACCATCGAGCTGCTCTCCAGCTGGCACCCTCTCTTCGTCGGTGGCCCCGCCTACGGCGCACTCGCCGACGATCTTGCCGCGCGCGGCCTGGAGTACGTCAACACCGAGCTGCCCACCGGGGTCGTGTGCGCCGACGGCAGTGCCGTGCTGTCGTCCAACCCCGAGATCACGGCGGCCCAGATGGCCGAGCTCGGCGACCTCGAGGCCTGGACCGCACTGATGACCGACTTCGGCAGCAAGGCCGACCTCGCGTTCGGCCTGCTCGGCACCGACTTCTGGCGTCGCTCGGCCTGGAAGTTCGGCTGGAAGGCCTACCGCCGCCTCGGGCGCGACGGCCTGGCCGCCAGTGGCGCCGACCTGCTCGAGCCCGCCGCACCCTGGGCCGAGCGCACGTTCAGCTCACCCGTGACCCGGGCGCTGCTCACCCCGTGGGCACTGCACAACGGGCTCGGCCCTGACGACGCCGGCAGCGCCTTCATCACCACCGTCATCGGTGCCGCGATCGCGATGGGCGGGATGCCCGTGCCCGTCGGCGGTGGTCGCAGCCTGGTCAGCGCGCTCGTGTCGATCATCGAGGACAACGGCGGGACAGTGCTGTGCGGCGCGGACGTAGCGAAGGTGACGGTCACGGGCAACCGGGCCACCGGTGTCGTCCTCGCCGACGGCACCGCGATCGGCGCCAGGCGTGCGGTGCTCGCCTCGGTCACCCCGCCCGCGCTCTACGGCACCCTTGCCCCCGAGGCCGACGCCGCGCGCCGGGCCGCAGCAGAACGCTTCCGCTTCGGTCGCGCGGGCTTCCAGATCCACATCGCGCTGCGCGAGCCGCCGCGCTGGACGGGTGATCCGCGGATGGCAGGCACCGCCCTCGTGCACATCCTCGACAGCATGGACTCGCTGTCGGAGTCGGTCAACGCGGCCAACCGCGGCCTGCTCCCCCGGCGCCCGACCATCGTCGTGGGCCAGCCCGCCACGGTGGATCCCTCGCGCGTGCCGGAGGGCCAGGGCTTGCTGTGGATCCAGCTCCAGGAGAATCCGCGGCACGTCCTCGGCGACCTCGCGGGCGAGATCGACCCCGGCGACGGCACCTGGACGCCTCAGCTGCGCGATGCCTACGCCGACCGCGTCATCACAATCCTCGAACGGCACATCACCAACATCCGGAGTGCCGCGATCGCGCAGTTCGCGCTCGGTCCCACCGATCTCGAGGCGATGAACGTCAACCTCGTCGGCGGAGATCCTTACGCGGGCGACTGCCGGGTCGACCAGTACGCCCTGTGGCGGCCGCTCGCGACGGCCACCGGTCACGACACCGGCATCGAGGGGCTCTGGCAGATCGGCGCGTCGACGCACCCGGGCCCGGGCCTCGGTGGAGGCTCGGGCTTCCAGGTGGCGTCGCGCCTGCTGCGGACCTGATCCCTGCAGGTCCAGCCGCTGCGGGACTAGCGCGCGACCAGCGCCAGGACCCGGCAGGGACTGCCCGAGCCCTTGACGATCGGCAGCGGAGCCGCGATCACGACCGCGCCGCTCGCCGGCAGCTTGTCGAGATTGCGCAGCTGCGTCAGGCCGTACTTGTTGGCGCCCATGAACATCGCGTGGCACGGGAACGGCGGGTCGAACGCGAAGGCGCCACCGGCATCGGTGCCGACGGTCTCGACCCCCCAGCCGAGGATGTCGGTGCTCTCGGCCAGGTAGCGCGCCGCCTCGGGCGTCACGCCGGGGGTGTGCGGACCGTTCTCGTCGGCGTTGGCGAACGCCGCCGGATCGTCGCCGTACTGCGACCAGCCCGTGCGGAACAGAACCCAGGCGTGCTCAGGCAGCGGGCCGTTCTCGGCCTCCCACGCCTTGACGTCGTCGAGCGAGAGGCAGTAGTCCGGGTTCGCGGCCACCTCAGCGGTCTTGTCGATCACCACGGCGGGCCCGACGAGGCGCTGGGCAGGAACCTGGCTGACGTCATCGAGATCCTTGCCCGTCACCCAGTGGTTCGGGGCATCGAAGTGCGTGCCCGTGTGCTCGCCGGTGCGGAAGTTGTTCCAGTACCAGGCAGGCCCGCGATCGTCGTAGCGGCTGATCTCCTCGAGTTCGAAGACGGCCGTCTGGCCCATCTCCGGCGGCAGCGCGAGGATCGGTGTCCCCGAGTGCAGCGGCGAGGTGAGGTCGATGACCTGCACCGAACCGTCGACGAGTCCTGCGGCGAGCTTCGCAAGGTCGGACATGCGACTTCCTTTCCTGGGGCGTTCGCCCATTGTCTCCTCGGGCGTTCGCCCATTGTTGTGGCCTAGGAGTGCGGCCGCCAGCGCTTCGGTCGATTGACTGACGTGCTCTGCGGAACGAGCTCGAGCCGCGGCTTGGGGTCCTCCGCACGACCGGCAGGAGGCTTCCAGCTGCCGCCGACGTACGGCAGCGGCCACGGCACCTGAACGCCCTGGTCGGCTGCGGCATGCAGGGTCCACTGCGGGTCGTACAGGTGGGGGCGCCCGATCGCGCACAGGTCGGATCGGCCTGCGGCGATGTTCGTGTTGACGTCGTCCCACGAGCTGATCGCACCCACGGCCATGGTGTCGATGCCGACGATGTTGCGGATCCGGTCGGAGAACGGCGTCTGGTAGGAGCGGCCGTACAGGGGCTTGGCATCGGGCGTGGTCTGCCCGGAGGACACGTCAATGACGTCGGTTCCGTGATCCTTGAAGGCACCGGCGATGGCGAGCACGTCGTCGAAGGAGATGCCATCGGGTACCCAGTCGGTGGCCGAGATGCGCACGAACATCGGGCGGTCTTCCGGCCAGGCGGCGCGCACCGCATCGAAGACCTCGAGCGGGTACCGCAGCCGGTTCTCCAGCGAGCCGCCGTACTCGTCGGTGCGCTGGTTGGACACCGGGGTCAGGAAGCTGGACAGCAGGTAGCCGTGCGCGCAGTGCAGCTCAAGGACGTCGAAACCTGCTCGCGCCGCGCGCTGGGCCGTCTCGACGAACTGGTCGAGCACCTCCTGCATGTCGGCCCGGGTCATCTCGGCCGGTACCTGACTGTGCGGCAGGTAGGGCAGGGGCGACGGGCCCAGGATCGGCCAGTTGCCCTCGTCGAGCGGCTGGTCGATGCCGTCCCACATGAGCTTCGTCGAGCCCTTTCGACCGGAGTGGCCGACCTGGATGCCCATCTTCGCGAAGGTGGTGTGGCCGAAGTCGACGATGCGTTTCCAGGCCCGCTCCTGCTCGTCGTTCCACAGTCCGCCGCACCCGGGGGTGATGCGACCCTCGGCTGACACGCAGACCATCTCGGTCATGACCAGGCCGGCGCCGCCGAGCGCCTTGCTGCCGAGGTGGACGAGATGGAAGTCACCGGGAACGCCGTCGACGCACGAGTACATGTCCATGGCGGACACCGCGACTCGGTTCGGCAGGAGCACGCCCCGCACCTGGTACGGCAGGAACATCGGCGGCACGCTGGCCGTGCCCGCAGGCACACGACCGCGCGCGATCTCGTGCTCGAGCAGCCAGTCGTCGACCTGGCGGACGAAGGAGGGGTCGCGCTCCTGCAGGTTGCCGTACGTGATGCGACGGCTGCGGGTCATCAGGTTGAACGCGAACTGCACCGGGTCCTGCCCCGAGTACTGCGACAACTCCTCGAACCACTCCAGGCTGGCCTGTGCTGAGCGCTGCGTGCTCTTGATGACGGGGCCGCGCTCCTGGTCGTAGGCCTTCAGGGCTGCCTCGACCGTGGGCTGCTCCCGCACGCAGGCCGCCAGGGCGAGCGCGTCCTCCATCGCGAGCTTGGTACCGGAGCCGATGCTGAAGTGGGCCGTGTGCGCAGAGTCGCCCATCAGGACGAGGTTGCCGTGCACGAGCGTCTGGTTGCGGATCGTGCGGAAGGCGACCCACTTGCTGTTGTTGGCTACGAGCGAGTGACCCTCGAGCACGTCGGCGAAGACCTCCTTGATCTTCGCGATGCTGGCCTCATCGCTCACACCCGGCGGCAGCGACGCCGGATCGACGGCGTCGAACCCGGCAGCACGCCAGACGTCCTCGTGCATCTCGACGATGAAGGTGCTCATGTGTGCGTCCATCGGGTACGCGTGCACCTGCATCACGCCGTAGGGGGTGTTGCGGATGAAGAACTCGAAGGCTTCGAAGACGAGGTCGGTGCCCAGCCACATGTACTTGCACACCCGCGGATCCACCGTCGTGCCGAACTCCTGCGCGAACTGCTCGCGCACCGCGCTGTTGATGCCGTCGCACGCGATGACGAGGTCGTACTCGGCCATCAGCTGCTCGACGGGCGGGGCCTCGGTGCTGAAGTGGATAGGGACGCCGTGGTCATGCGCGCGGCCCTGCAGGACATGCAGCAGCTCCTTGCGGCTCATCGCCGCGAAGCCGTTGCCCGCGACCGTGAAGCGGACCCCGTCGATGTCGACGTCGACGTCGTCCCAGTAGGCGAAGGAGCGGCCCATGTCCGCGAAGACGGAGGGGTCGGAGGCCCGGATGCCGCTGAGGGTCTGGTCGCTGAAGACCACGCCGAACCCGAAGGTGTCGTCGGGGGCGTTGCGCTCCCACACGGTGATGTCGGTCGAGGGGTCGAGCTGCTTGATCAGGCTGGAGAAGTACAGGCCGCCGGGGCCACCACCGATGACCGCGATCCGCATTGGCGCTCCCCTCACGGCCTCAGAGTATCTCGCGTATTTGTGACTGTCGACAATAGTACGGTATATCTGGTCGGGCAGATAGGAATCCGGAGCCCATCGCGACCTCGTGCGGGAGGATGAACCATGCGGTTCACCGGAAGGGTCGCCCTCGTCACCGGGGGTGGCGGCGGGCTCGGCCTGGCCATCGCCGAAGCCCTGGGGCGCGAGGGGGCCTCCGTCTGGCTTGTCGACGCCAGCGAGCAGGCCCTCACGTCAGGGCTGCAGCACCTCCAGGCGGCGGGGATCCCCGCCCGCGGCGCTGTCGTCGACGTCCGCGACCCCGACGCCGTGCGCGAGTCCGTCGACGCCGCAGCCGCGCAGCTGGGGGGCCTGAACGTCCTCGTCGCCGCAGCCGGCGGATCACTGGGAACGCCCCGCGATCTCGAGGACATCTCGCCCGCCGACCTCGACCTGGTCATCGACGTGAACATCAAGGGCACCTACCACTGTGCGGTGGCCAGCGTGCCCCACATGCGCGCCGCGGGCGGCGGCTCGATCGTCACCTTCTCCTCCATCGGTGGACGCAGCACGAGCCCGGTCACCGGCATCCCCTACGCCGCGGCCAAGGCCGGCATCCTGGGCCTGACCCGGCGCCTCGCCCGCGAGGTGGGCCCCGACGGCATCCGCGTCAACGCCATCGCCCCCGGGCTGTTCCTCACCGGTCGGCTGCAGGGCATGTTCGATGCCATGAGCGAGCATGACCGTGACGAGGTTCTCGACTCCATCCCGCTGCGGCGGATGCCCGCGATCAGCGAGTGCGTCGATCCAGTGCTGTTCCTGGCCAGTGATCAGTCGTCGTACATCACCGGTGCGGTGCTCGACGTCAACGGCGGCCGCTTCATGGCCGGCTGATCGAGCCGAACTCCTCCAGCGTCAGCCGAGGCACGTCGCGAATCTCCCCCAAACTGCTCCACTGGCTGCCGCCCAGGCGGGCGACCGGGTCCAGCCGCGTCGCCTCGAGGACATCGCCCTCGAAGGCGTCCTCCGTGATCGCAATGTGGACGACCTCCCCGAGCACGAGGATGGCGTTGCCCACCTCGCGCAGCTCGATGCAGCGGCACTCCAGCGCATACGGGGACTCAGCCACGCGCGGCGGCCGGACCCGCGCACTCGGCTCGCGCGTCAGGCCGATCTCGTCGAACTCGCTGACGCCGTGCGGGAACTCGACGCTGGTCAGGTTGATCTCGTCGATCATCGACGCCGGTGACCCGCACACCACGAACTCCCCGACCGCGCGGATGTTGCGCACGGTGTCCTTCTCGCCGATCGAGGCGATCATGACAACGGGCGGCCTGGTGCTCACCACCTGGTAGAACGAGTGGGGCGCGAGGTTGTCGACTCCCTCATCGGACACCGTGGACACCCAGGCGATCGGCCGGGGAGTCACCAGCGCACCGAGCAGTGGGTAGACCGCCGACGATCCGGCGGGGTCGATCTCCCGGCGCTGAGTCACGTCACCTGCCTACCACCTACCGTGGCAGGCGGACACCCTTGGCCTCGAGGCGCGGCAGGACCTCCTGCGCGAAGTACGGCAGCTCCTCCGCGTAGTCCAGGAACGACAGCGTCATGCCCGAGAAGCCCGCCTTCGCGAAGCGCTCGATCTCGTCCGCGACGTCGTCCGGCGTGCCGATGATGGGGCAGGTGCCGTGCCCGGCCGCGAAGCGACCGCGGAACATCTCCAGCATCTCCGGCGTGAAGGACTGCGCGTGCATGCCCTGGAGCCGCATGAGGTTGTCGACGGCATCCCAGTCCGCGTTGTCGTCGGCGTACCACTTGAGGAAGTCCTCAGCCTCCTTGCGGGTGGGGCGCACCACGCAGTGGCCGAGGGTGAAGTAGCCCATCGTGCGCTGGAACTGGTCCTTCGCGAGCTTGGTGTACTCGGTGACGACCCCGGCGCCGTCCTCGGGGCCACCGACGATGGTGAAGCCGAAGTTCGCGTTTCGCGCCGCGTAGGCCCGGCCCTGGACGGATGAGCCTGCGTTCAGGATCGGCAGCGGCCCGTCGTAGGGCTTGGGCAGGCTCTCGACATGCTTGAGATGGAAGAACTGCCCGTCCCAGTCGAACTGGCCCGGCGTGGTCCAGATCTTCAGGATGACGTCGAGCCACTCCTGCGCGAGCGCATAGCGGTCGTTGTGGTCCTGCGGGAGGTCCATGCCGAAGGTCTCGTACTCGGGCTGGTTCCAGCCGGCCACGACGTTGATGCCCGCGCGGCCGTGCGAGATCTGGTCGACGGTCGCCATCTGCTTGGCCACCACGATCGGATGGTTGAACGCCGTGTGGACCGTGGCGAAGACGAAGATGCGCTTGGAGTTCGCGAGCAGGCCCGCCGCCCAGGTGATCGGGTCGAGTACGCCCTCGTGGAAGTTGGTCTCGCCCCCGTAGCCGATCCAGCGCGCGATGGGGAGCAGGAAGTCGATGCCCACCTCGTCGGCGATCCGGACCAGTCGCAGGTTGTCGTCCCAGCTGCCGGTCCAGCGGTCGGCCACCTTGGTGACCGCCATGCCGGATGAGCAGTTCGACGAGAACAGGCCGAGCTTGAAGTCCCTGCCGTCCAGGATGGCCTTGGTCATGTCTCCTCCTTCTGGGTGCTGAGGGCCACTATCGGGCAGCCGGGCCCGAGGATCTATCCACTTTGCGCAGATAGTTATCCAGATCAGACCGCGACGACGGGATTCCGGAGGGTCCCGATGCGCTCGATCGAACACTCAACGACGTCACCGGGCTGCAGGAAGGTGGGCGGGTCCATGGCCGCGCCCACGCCCTGGGGGGATCCGGTCGCGATGACGTCGCCGGGCTCGAGGGTCATGCCCGCCGTGATGTCGGCGATGAGCACCGGGATCCGGAACAGCATGTGCCGCGAGTTGCCGTTCTGCCGCTGGTCCCCGTTGACGGTCAGCCGGAGCTGCAGGGTGTGGGGATCGCCGATCTCGTCGGCGGTGACGATCACTGGCCCGAAGGGCGCGAAGCTGTCCTGGCCCTTGGAGTAGAACCACTGGCCGGAGCGGCGCTGATCGCGGGCGCTGATGTCGTTGACGATGCTGTAGCCGAACACGTAGTCCATGGCATCGTCGGCGGAGACCTCCAGCGCAGTCCGACCCATGACCACGGCCAGCTCGCACTCCCAGTCCAGCTGCTGCGTGAGCGCCGCATTGTGGCGGATCGGCTGGTCGGGGCCCACGATGGCGGTGCCGGGCTTGCTGAACAGCACAGGCCGATCCGGCAGTTCCTTGGCGGTGTCGAGCGTCCGGCTGGACTCCTCGACGTGCTCGACGTAGTTCAGGCCGACCCCCACGACCTTGCCCGGGCGCAGCGGCGCGTGCAGGCGGATGGCTGCCGGGTCGAAGGTCGCGCCCTCCGACCAAGCGGTCGTGGACGCCAGCGCCTCACGGACCGCGTCGTGCAGGACCGACCCCGCGTTGATGAAGTCGATCATGGTTGGGGGGACGTCGACGAGACCCGACAGTCCCGTCACGAGGTCGACGACCGTCGACTCGTCGACGAAGGCCCCCAGTCGCGGCCGGGGGTCGGCGTCGATCGAGAAAGTGCACAGTCGCATGGCTAGTCCTCCTGCTGGGATTCCACGGGTGATTCGGGCGTTGACGTACGGGTGATCGCCTCGAACTCCGCGTCCTCGAACGCGAGTGCAGTGGCGGGGCGACGATTGACTCGCAACGAGAACACGTCGAAGCGGTTGTAATGGCCGATGATGTCGTGCATCTGCTTGGCCTGGATGCAGCGGTTGAGGTCGATGTCGGCATAGACGATGCCCTCGTCGTCGATCAGGGCGTCCCCGATGAGCCGGCCGTCCGGGCCCACGATGCAGCTCACGGCAGAGTGCCGGCGACTGAGCAGCCGCCGGGACTCAGCATCGTGCGCGACCACGTCGATGACCGACGGCGTCAGGGCCGAGCAGGACACCACCGTGAACACCTTGCCCTCGAACGAGTGGGCCATCGCGCGCACCTTGATCGCCTCGACCATGTCGTAGTCCTCAGGAGCCGTGGGGAGGGCGATGTAGTTGGCGGTGTGCACGTTCTCGCCCTGCGCCAGCAGGGCGAAGCGCGCGAGGGTGTTGGTGTTCTCACCGCAGGCGAGGCCGCCCAGACGTCCAATCGTCGTGTCGTACACGCGCAGCGAGCTGCCGTCGCCTCCCGCCCAGGTGAGCTTCTCGGCCCAGGTGGGGACCAGCTTGCGGTGCGTCCCCAGCACCTCGCCCGTGTCGGAGATGAAGACCAGCGTGTTGTAGAGCGTGCCCATCGAGTACGGGTCGCGCTCATTGACGCCCATGACGACGAAGGCACCAGCGGCCCGTGCGGCGGCGCACAGGCGGTCGATGTGCGGGCCCGGGATGTCGACCGCGGCCTTGAAGAGCCGCTCGAACCACGGGCTGCCGGCGATGGGGGTCATCGTCCAGTTCCAGTACGGGTACCCGGGCACGAACACCTCGGGGAAGACGACCAGCTGCGCGCCGGCGGTGGCCGCCTCGGCGATCAGGGAGCACGCCTTGTCGACGGTCGCATCGGTGTCGAGGAAGACGGGCGCGGCCTGCACGGCTGCGGCCCGGAATCGGGGATAGTCCATGGCTCGCTTTCGACGGTCGGACCGTAGCACCCGCTCAGGCCGGGCAGTAGGCTCACCCGGGTAATCGGGACGTGAGCGGGCGAGGCTGCGATGACACGACAGATGGACGACTCGGCGATCGGGCGGGCGCGCGTCGCCGAAACCCCCGAGCTGGAGGAGTACTACGCACGGCTCGAGAAGCTGGGCACCGGGGCGCTGTGGACCGTCGCCAACGAGATCGAGCCGTGGTACCCCCAGCCCCGGTCCATCCCCATGCTGTGGCGCTACTCGGAGATGCGGCCCCTCGTCGTGGAGTCGGCCTCACTGGTCCAGGGCGATGACGCCGGCCGCCGGGTCGTCTACCTCGTCAACGACGAGCGCAAGGACGTCAAGGCCGCGGTGGGGCTGCTCTACAGCGGCATCCAGATCATGAACCCGGGCGAGTCGATGACCGCCCACCGGCATGCCGCCTCCGCCCTGAGGTTCGTCATCGAGGGCACGGGCGCCTGGACCATCGTCGATGGCGACCGGCTCGTGGTCGGGCCGAACGACTTCGCCATCACCCCGAACGGCACCTGGCACGAGCACGGCAACGAGGCCTCCGACAACTTCGTCATCTGGCAGGACGGCCTCGACATTCCGCTCGTCAACGCCCTCGACGCGAACTTCTACGAGGTCCATCCGGACCTCTACCAGGTGCCCGGACGAGTGCCCAACACGTCGATCCTCACGCACGGGAGCGGCATCCTGAAGCCGGACCGGCGCACCTGGACCAAGGCCTACTCCCCGCTCCTGGGCTACCCATGGGCGCAGACGCGCGAGGCGCTCGTCAACCTCGGCCGAGTCAGCGACGGCACCGACTACGACGGCGTGATCATGGAGTACGTCAACCCGGTGACCGGCGGCTCGGTGATGCCCACCATGGGCGCGCACATGCAGATGCTCAAGCCCGGGCAGGCGACCAAGGCCCACCGGCACACCGGCTCGGTCGTCTACCACGTGGCCGAGGGGCGCGGGCACTCGATCATCGCCGGGACGCGGTTCGACTGGCAGGAGCACGACATCTTCTGCGTGCCGTCCTGGGCCTGGCACGAGCACGCCAACGACGATCCCGACAACCCGGCCTTCCTGTTCTCGTTCAATGACTTCCCGATGATCACCTCGCTCGCCCTGCACGCCGAGGAGGAGTACGGAGCCACGGGCGGGCACCAGGACGTCGGGTGACCCCCGGGGGTAGCGCAGGTCACATTGCACCGCGGCGGGCACTCCTCCATCATGAGTCGGTGACGGGAGGCAGGCATGGCTGAGCGCTCATTCGCCGCCGAGGTCCAGGAGCTCAGGCTGGGCGCGGGCGAGGAGTTCCGGGGCGAGGGCATCCTCGCCGTCACCAAGGCACTCCTGCAGTCCGGCGTCGCGTACGTGGGCGGCTACCAGGGCGCTCCGATCTCCCACCTGATGGATGTCCTCGGCGATGCCCAGGACATCCTCTCCGAGCTCGGCATCTACTTCGAGAACAGCGCGTCCGAGGCCACCGCCGGCGCCATGCTGGGCGCCTCCGTCCACTACCCCCTGCGCGGCGCGGTCACCTTCAAGTCCACCGTGGGGTTCAACGTCGCGTCTGATGCTCTCGCAAACCTCGCCTCAGGCGGGGTACGGGGCGGCGCCCTCGTCATCATCGGTGAGGACTACGGCGAGGGCTCCAGCATCATGCAGGAGCGCACGCACGCCTTCGCGATGAAGTCGCAGATGTGGCTGCTCGACCCGCGCCCCAACCTGACGGCGATCGTCGACATGGTCGAGAAGGGGTTCGAGCTCTCCGAGGCGAGCAACACCCCGGTGATCCTCGAGCTGCGCCTGCGCTCCTGCCACCTGCACGGATCCTTCATCGCCAAGGACAACCGGCGCCCGTCCATGACGGTGCGCGAGGCGGTCGAGAACCCCGAGCGCGACCTCAGCCGCATCGTGCTGCCGCCGATGAACTTCGCCCACGAGCAGGAGAAGCTGAACAAGCGCTGGCCCGCTGCCGTGAAGTACATCAAGGACAACCAGCTCAATGAGTTCGTCAAGGAGAAGGACGCCGATTTCGGCATCATCCTTCAGGGCGGCCTGTTCAACAACGTCAATCGCGCCCTCGAGCTCCTCGGCCTTTCCGATGCCTTCGGCGACAGCCAGGTGCCGCTCTACATCATGAACGTCACATATCCCGTCGTCGACGACGAGGTCGTCCGCTTCTGCGAGGGCAAGCGTGCGGTGCTGCTCGTCGAGGAGGGGCAGCCCGACTACATCGAGCAGAACATCCAGGCGATCCTGCGTCGCAACGATGCGACCGCGAAACTGCACGGCAAGGACCTGCTCCCGGTCGCCGGCGAGTACACCCCGGCCGCCGTGACGAAGGGCGTGCACGCCTTCATCGCGAAGTACGCCCCGCACCTGATCGCGGATCGGCAGGCCCCGGTCGTGACACTCCCCCATGACGACCCGCGCAGCCCCTTCGCGCCCCGCATCAAGCCCGAGCTCGTGCAGGGGCGCCCCCCGGGCTTCTGCACCGGGTGCCCCGAACGGCCGATCTTCGCCGCGCTGACGCTCGCCCAGCGCGAGGTCGGGGAGCACTACGTGAGCGCCGACATCGGCTGCCACCTGTTCTCCATCAATCCGCCGTTCAACATCGGCGCCACCACGATGGGCTACGGGCTGGGCTCGGCCGCCGCCTCGGCACTCAACGGCAGCGGTGCGATGAGCCGTCCGATCGCCGTCATGGGCGACGGCGGCTTCTGGCACAACGGCCTGACCAGCGGCGTCGGCAATGCCGTGTTCAACGAGAACGATCAGCTCCTCGTGATCGTCGACAACAACTACAGCGCGGCCACCGGCGGCCAGGATGTGCTCTCCTCCAAGGGCGAGTCGCGTAACCGCTCCCTGAAGCACCCGATCGAGAAGGCCGTGCGCGGCGTGGGCGTCAAGTGGGCCCGCACGATGACGAACACCTTCAAGGTCGACGAGATGCGCGACCTGTTCAAGGAGGCGCTCACGACCCCGGAGAAGGGCCCGAAGGTCATCGTCGCCCAGAGCGAGTGCACCCTCAACCGGATGCGCCGCGAGAAGCCGGCGATGGCCAAGGCGATCAAGGACGGCAAGCGCGTCGTGCGCGAGCGTTTCGGCGTCGACCCCGACACCTGCACCGGCGATCACTCCTGCATCCGCATCTCCGGCTGCCCGTCGCTGACGATCACCGACAACCCCGATCCGCTGCGCAAGGACCCGATCGCCACCGTCACCAGCAGCTGCGTCGGCTGCGGCCTCTGCGGTGAGAACGCGCACGCCGCTGCACTGTGCCCGTCCTTCTACCGAACCGAGATCATCAGCAATCCCACCCGCTGGGACCGCACCAAGCAGTGGTTCCGCACCCGGTGGATCGGCTTCCTCCAGCGCGGCATCGAGCGTCGGCTCGAGGGGATCTCCGCATGACCGCCGAGGCGCCGGAGCGGCCCGCCACCCCTGCCCTGACGCGGCCCATCACGATGGCGATCCTCGCGATGGGCGGTGAGGGCGGCGGCGTGCTCGCCGACTGGATCGTCGCGCTCGCGGAGGACAACGACTGGTTCGCGCAGAGCACTTCGGTGCCCGGCGTCGCCCAGCGCACTGGCGCCACGGTCTACTACGTCGAACTGCTGCCCAGGGCCGGCAGTAACGGCCGGTACCCCGTCCTCGGCACCATGCCGACGCCCGGCGAGGTCGACATCGTCGTGGCCTCCGAGCTGATGGAGGCCGGCCGCTCGGTGCTCCGCGGCTTCGCCACCCCCGACCGCACCACCCTCATCGGCTCGACCAGCCGCACCTATGCGATGCCCGAGCGCACCGCGATGGGCGAGGGCCGCATCGACTCCGCGGAGCTGATCGCCGCCGCCGAGGGCTCGAGCAGGCGCTTCATCCGCGGCGACTTCGGCCGCATCGCCGACCAGACCGGCAGCGTGATCAGCGCGGTGCTCTTCGGCGCCATCGCCGGCGCCGCTGTGCTGCCCTTCACCCGCGAGCAGTTCGAGGACGCCATCCGGGCCGGCGGCAAGGGCGTCGAGCCCAGCCTGCGGGCCTTCGGCGAGGGCTTCCGGGTCGCCGCCGCCCCGCCCGCGGTCGACATTCAGATCGGGGTGCGCCCACCCGATCCGAATGCCCCCGATCCCCAGGTGCTGCGCCAGGCGCAACAGGACCCGGCATCGCTCGTCGGCTCCCGCCTGAAGTCGCAGGCCGCGCGCATCGCCCAGATGACGGTCGAGTCGCGGCTCGTGCTCGTCGAGGGCATCAAGCGCACCGCCGAGTACCAGGACGTGGCGTACGCCGACGAGTACCTCGATCGCGTCGGCTCCGTCGCGTCCCTCGACACCTCGGCCGACCACCGGCTCACCACCGAGGCCGCCCGCTACACCGCACTGTGGATGACGTACGAGGACACCATCCGGGTCGCCTTCCACAAGGTCCGCGCCCGCCGCTTCGACCGGATTCGCACCGAGGAGGCGCGGGCCGACGACGCCCAGATGGTGCAGATCCGCGAGTACCTCCACCCGCAGGTCGAGGAGATCTCCGACACCATGCCGACGGCCCTGGGCCGGTGGCTGCTCAACTCCAAGGTGATGAACCGCCTCATCCACCGGGTCACGCACAAGGGCATCAAGATCCAGACGACGTCGTTCTGGGGCTACACCGTGCTGTACTTCCTCGCCCGGATGCAGCCGATCCGTCGGCGCTCCCTGCGCTTCGGCCAGGAGCAGGCCCGGATCGACGCCTGGCTCGGCCTGGTGCGCGAGTACGCCCCGCGCAACGTCGACCTCGCCTGCGAGATCGTCGAGTGCCAGCAGGTGGTCAAGGGGTACGGCGAGACCCACGCGAACGGGATGCGGAACTTCATGGCCCTTATGGACGCGGTGCCGCGGCTGGCCGACGACCCGCATGCCGCCCATCGCCTGAAGAACCTGCGCACCCTCGCCCTGTCGGACGAGACGGGCAAGGCACTGCGTGACGCTCTCGACAGCGGCACCCTGCGCAGCTCCTGACCTGACTCAGGAGGCGGCCCAACGGCCGAGCGATGGCGCGTAGGACAGCATCCGCGTGCACACGGGTCCGCCAGTCCCGCCGTTCATCCACTGCGCCCACGACACACCCCATCCCCCGGACGTCGCACCCCCCCAGTTCAGCTCGGGTGAGGCCGCGGCGTCGCACGTCCCGCTGCTCGGTTGGCCGAACTGCTGAAGCGCCGGCGGTGGGACATCACCGGAGGAGGCAACGTCGACGTACGTGCGGAAGATCATGTCAGCCGAAACGTTGTTGGCACGCCAGGCTGATGGTCCGTTGTCCAGCAGGATGCCGCCCGCATACGTCTCCGGGGTCACGGCGCTGATCTGGACGGACCCACTCCCGCTCGTGGACGGTGCCTGCAGCGCGAACGCGTACTGCGTGCCGGAGACGACGCTCGCCGGCGATGTGAACACCACGCTCAACCACCCGGCCAACGTCGGCAGGTCCGCCTCAGGAATGGTCTGGGATGCGAGTGCCGATCCCGTGGGCAGGCCCCCCCGACGTGGCGTAGACCCCTACGGTAAGCGGGCCGGAGCTGCCACTTCGGCTCACCTGCACATCGATCTGCGTGAGCCGGCCGGTGAGCCCGGCGGTGAAGGACTGACCGCCGTAGTTCCCGGCCGCCGATGACGATGTCACATTGGACGTCAGGTCGTTCTGCTGGTCGACCTGCGCAGCAGCATGCGCCACACCCGCCCACCACAGCACTGAGCACAGGACGGTGACCACGACGGTTGCACTGCGCTTGGACCACATAGCCCACAGCCTAGGCTCAAGCCTGCGCCAGGGCG
>Ga0129336_10000347_pt1 | contig 26868 bp, 35 predicted proteins | sample CPB6_02_DNA_FD_96878 | JGI IMG/M metagenome (GOLD analysis project Ga0129336, IMG submission 96878) | Freshwater to marine salinity gradient microbial communities from Chesapeake Bay, USA - CPBay_Sum_0.6_0.2_DNA | ecosystem: Environmental > Aquatic > Marine > Coastal | place: USA: Chesapeake... | reverse complement strand
CGAGTACTTATGGATGCAAAACAAAGCAATTAATCATCGTGTGGTCTGCGTGCGAGGGGAGAGCTAGTGCGGGCAAGAGGGCGGGAGCATCTAGGACGTGGCGGCGGCACTAGAAGAGCCATTGACGCGCTTCCGCTGGCATCTTGATCAGGCGTTTGCGGCGCTGGAGGATGCCCGCGAGCTGATCTGATCCGCAGCGCTAACCGGATCACCAGCGGCCCTAGGGAATAACGCCCTAGGGCTTTTTTGCGTTGTGACGCGCAGCAGATCCGCAGCAGCTTGATTGATTCCCGCTAGCGCAGTCTATTGTTTGACCATCGCTAGCTGTTCCCGATCGCTAGCGGCTACCCAATCCGAAGCCATGACCGCATCCCTACGCTTCGTGAGCCGCGCCCCCAAGCGCATCACGATCACCGTCTCTCACTCCGTAGCTGAGAACCTCCACAGCTTGAGCGACGAGCAAGGCCGATCCACTAGCAATCTCGCTGCACACCTGTTGGAGGTGGCGCTGAATGCGATGAACGGCGGCCCACCGCCGATCCAGAAACGATGGCCCGGTAAGGGTTGACGCAGGGCCCCGTAAGGGGCCTTTTTCATGCGCAGATGCAGCAGTCCTGCAGCGGGTCGCAAGGGACTAGGCGGCTAGGGCGGATGGCTCTTGCCGACGTGGCTAGCTGCCGCTAGCTTCAGCACCGATCCGTTCAAATCTGTGCAAAACGGTGCAGATCGGTTCAGATCGGTTCAAATCAGTGCCACTTGGCGATGCCCCGGATCAACTTGACTGTGCAGCCTGAGCTGTACGACTACATCCTGAAACACAAGCCCAAGGCCCTGTCAGTGCCTGCCTTCTGCAGTCTTCTGATCGAGCAATCGGCTTCAGATTCCCTTGACAGGCCCATTACTCTGGGAGAACCGAGCGCAGCCGGGTCTCCCTCTACTTCTAATTCTTCTTCTTTAGAAGAAGAATTAACTCCTATACCTAATAAAACCAAGACGCGTGCGCGCGTGCGCGAGGCAACGCCCTACAGCGCCAAGGTCATCAGCGGCGATCTAGTGCCCGGTGACCTGCTCGATTGCCAGCAGCTGCTGCCCGAGTTCTGGGCGGTCAAGAAGGGAACGCGCTCAGAAGGCGTCTGGAACCGCGTCTGCGGCAAGTTGCGTGGGTGGACACCTGAGCAGCGGCGCGAGGCCCTTGAGCGGGCCATAGCGAGCGGCTGGGGCGATGTTTTTGACCCACCTACCGCTAGGGCTAACTCGGGGCAATTCGGCAGCGGTGATGCAGCGCCGAAGACTGCGCAGCAGTTGATCGTCGAATCCGTCATCCGCAAGCACCAACAGATGGAGGCCGGCAATGCTGTCTTTTGAGCACTTCACCGCCACGCTTGGCGCCTTGACCGAAGCGCTGCCAAGGGGCAAGCGCATGGCTGAGGCCACCTTTGCCTTGATGTGGGCCACCTTCCCAGCCAAGGCCAAGGAAGACCTCACGCCTGAGATCTGGATGTATGCGGCTGCGCAGCGCCTGCTGGATCCCGATCCACTGGAAGACCTGCCACTGCCGATGCAGCTGCTGAACTATGTGTTTCGCAACGAGAACGGCAGGGCCAACGTCAGCTGGGGTCTGAAAGCAGATCTGCCCGAGCGCATGGCCAACCCGGACCGCTTCAATCCACAGCCGGTACCAGGCCAGATGGTGCTGCCACCAGAGCCTGCCATCACCAACCCGCTGCTGCAGGAGGTGCGCTGGTGAGCTTCGGACCCCTGTTTGACTTCTCCGCTAGCGCTAGCGAGCCTCACAAGAATCACGCCATTGCCACGCTCGGCGCCAATGCCGGCACCGAGTGCCTAGCCGATGAGTTCCGCCGCGTCTGCGAAGACGCCGGCATCAAGCCCGATCACCACAAAGCTTGGGGCAGCCTCACTAATCAGCTGGTCAAGGCCGCGATCCTCATGCACACCGGCCGTTTAGGCAAAAGCACCAGCGTTCTCAATCACACCAGCCGCCAACCGATTTGGAGGGTGCGCTAATGCAGCTTCGCCCCTATCAACAACAGGCCATTGTTCAAATTGAAGGTCACTTCAACAACGGCATCCGATCTGTCCTCTACCAGCTGCCTACAGGTGGAGGTAAGACCGTGGTGTTCTCGTCAATCATCACTAAATGGGTACAAGCCAATAAGCGCGTCTGCGTTTTGGTGCATCGTGTTGAGCTACTGAATCAAGCTGCAGAGACGCTGCGAAAGCTAGGCATCAATAGCGGACGCATCAAAGGTAAAGAGCGCTACGACCACCAGCACCTTGTACATGTTGCTTCTGTCCAGACCCTAAGCAGAAACAAGAGCGCCTATCCTCCTGATCTCTTTGACCTATTGGTCGTTGATGAAGCTCACCACGCAGTTGCTGGCAGCTGGGATCGTGTCATCAAGCGTTTCAACACAGCAAAGGTTCTTGGCGTTTCCGCCACGCCATGTCGACTTGACGGACGTGGACTTGGTAATGCCTTCGATGTGCTCATAGAAGGTCCACAGCCTGTCACCTTGAGCGAGCAAGGATTCTTGGCACCAGCCAAGGTCTATGCTCCACCGCCGAAGTTTGAGCCTGGAAAGCTCAAAACAAGAATGGGTGACTTCCAGCTGGATGATGCTTCATCTCAGCTATCAGCCGTTCACGTGATCGGTGATGTCATCACCCATTACAAAAAGCACCTAAAGGGATCTACGGCAATCGCGTTTTGCTGCTCGATTGCCCATGCAGAGTCAGTCGCGGCGGCCCTAGCAAAAGCCGGTATTCCATCAGCTTCGATTGATGGATCAATGACGGAAGAGCAGAGGGCATCACTCTTGGCTCAGCTTGCGAGCAAATCCATCAAGGTTCTGACTAGCTGTGCCTTGATCGGGGAGGGTGTCGATGTGCCCAGTGTTGGTGGCTGCATCCTTCTGAGGCCTACTAAGAGCCTTGCTTTGTTTTTGCAGATGGTTGGCCGGTGTTTACGGCCTGATGGCGATAGCTTTGCTGTTGTCCTTGATCACGTCGGAAACTACCAACGCCTTGGTCACCACTTATTGGAACGGTCATGGTCGCTGGCTGATGGCGTCTCACTAACCGCGACGGCTAAGGCCACAGATGGAACTACTGGATGGCTGTGCCAGTCTTGTGACTTGTTGGCACCCAAACACTGCGATCAATGCCCGGAGTGCGGTACACATCGACCGGTCACCGAAAAGGAGATTATCACGATTGACGCTGAGCTTGTAGAGGTACAGCGGCAACAAGCAATAGCCCAGGACTCTGACTTTGATCAAAAAGTAGACAAGGCACTTGAGCGATGGCTGTTGGATCCCTTTGAAAAAGGTGATGCTGTATTTGTTGACTTTCCCGCTGGATATTTCAGTCGATATTCTCCATGGCGCGAACCCGATCCAAATCCAACCGATCGGATTGGCTGGATTGTTAACACTTATCCAGATGAAGGCTTATTTGCGGTCAAGCTTAAGTCGCACCCTGTGTCTGGAATGAAAGAATATGTTCCGCCTGAGTGGTTGACTAAGGATCCTGAACGAGGTCGTGATGATTGCGCATTCCGGGAGAAAAGAGCTCGCGAAAACAAGTTTTATCGTGAGTTAGAGGATGCAAAAGATAACGCCAAAACGCTTGAGGATTTGATTGATGTTGGCAGGCGTTTTAGTCAGAGCAATCCGGTTGGGTGGGCGAAAACAATTATGTGGCATCGCAATGGTCGACCCCCCAAAGAGCCGGGCTCCAAAGGGTGTCCTGAATTGGAGAATGCCAAGCGCAATGCGACAACTCTTGAAGAGTTAATTGAAGTAGCAGAGCGCTTTAATAAGCGCAGCCCTGTCGCTTGGGCCAAAACAGTTCTTTGGCACCGAAATGGTCGTACCTATCGGCATCCTGCCCCTGATAAGTCTTTAGCTGCATGAACCGTGCTTTTGATCTTTCATCAGTCCAAGCCCTTCTGCAACGCGGCATCAATTCGGGCCATTGGTCCCTTGAACACCTTGACTACCCCAGCCCCGATTACGAACGCAACCTGATCGAAGCCCGTCGCTCCGCATACTTCTCCCCTACCTACGAACCACCCAAGCCCTATGCCAACCCGCTCCGATCCCCCAATACAGGCGTTGCCGTCCAACCCATCAACCCACGTGACTTCGACCTGGCTGCAGCCACTAGGGCTAACGAGGGACCAAGAAACCTGGACCTACCGCCTCTCCAATGGCCACCAATTCCCGGTCAGCGTCACCAGCCTGATCTCAGCGGTGACCAAAACACCAGAACAGATGGCGGCGATCATGGCCAGTCGTCACATCTGGGAGCCACGGGGCAACACCATCCACAAAGCCCTGGAGGTGATGGCACACCAGCGCTTCAACCCCAACCCACCGCCCAAACTCTCTCCAGCGCCCCATGGTGACTACACCGCCTGGATCGAACCCCTACTCACCGACGAGCTCTGGGAACGCATCAGCGTGATCGGCGCTGAAGTCATGGCCTACAGCCTGCGCCGCAACGTCGCTGGCACCGCTGACCTCGTCATCCGCTTTGCCGATAACACCTACGGCATCGCCGATCTCAAAACCCAAAGCTCCGAACGCTCCACCCCCTACGACACGCGCCCCCAACTCGGCGCCGGCGTCGAAATGATCGGTGACCACTACAGGCTCCTCATCTCTCGCTGCCTCACGCTCTGGTCACGCCCCGGCAGCCTCGTCATCCAAACCCATACCGCTGACGAGTGCCTCCAAGCCTGGTTCGATGTCTGCGAGGAATACGCAGCGCGGTTCCGCCCCTTCTAAGCCGCTAATCAGCCCTCGCTAGTCCACCACAGGCCCATCCCGTGGCACTCTTATCAAGCCGGGATGGCCCGAATACAACACCCGCAAGGGAAATCAGGGCAGGAGCATGCGGCTCCATCGGAATCCCGGCACCAAATCGCTAGTCACCCTTGACGCCTAACGTTGGCTAGCCTATTGTCTTGATCACGGGGGCGACCCCACCGCATACCACCCATGAACCAGCTCCACACGGTTCTCCCAGATGCCGCACCCTCCGGCTGGGCTGAGCGCTATCTCTTCAACAGCGCCATCCTCTCCGACTGGTGTCACGAGCACGATCTCGACGACATGCATGCCACCTTCCTCGCGGCAGGCATCCCCTACACCGTCCAATACGTCCCGCCAGCTATCCGCGCTGATGACAGCAGCTGGGCAGACGAATGCCGCTCCGCATCTTCCCGCAACTCCTTTGCGCAGCATCAATGACTAGCGCTAGCGAGCGGCAGCTAGCTCTCCTGCTGGAGCAGGCCGTCACCAACGACATCCACGAAGAAGACGCCACCGAGTTCCTCGACGACCACGGCATCCCCTTCTTCTCCCACAACCGTCAAACACTCATCACCCTCGCCTACCGCAACGGCTGGAGACCAACGCCATGACGCTCACGCCCTGCATCCGCTACCGAGCATGGCTCGCTTGCTCTGGTCGCATCCCAACCGCCGATGCACCTCCGGCCACTCCCTTCGAAGCGGCCTACTACCGCGAATCAAGCCGCCTCTACGCCCAATGGGTTCACCAGACGTGGTGCAACTACAACCGCAAACCCATGCCAGAGCCGGCGTTCTCAGGTTTTTCAGATCAGCAATTCGATCAATGGCTGCAACGCATCTATCTCCCAACCGAACAATGACCTCCCCATCCCTACCTCCCTTCATCACCCGCACCAATCGCCGCGTCTACTCCCGCACCACACCACACCCATCAGTGCCATCACGCCCCCACCGCAAACCCTCCAACCCCCAATCATTCCTTGAGCGTCATGGCGATCTCATCTGCTTCCTCTGGACCTGCATCCTCATCGCTGCACTCGTCTACACCGCCTTCTCTTGACGCCACCCTGGAGGAACTCACCTCCCTAGCAGCTAGTGAGAAGGCCATCCAAAACCGACGCCAACAACTCCTTGACCTACTGGATCAAATGGTGGAAGCGGGTGAAGCAGAGGATCAACTCACCTGGAACGACTACAAAATCACCCGCCGCACCCGTAAGTCCGTCACCTACCCAGATCACATCCTTGAGCAACGCGAGCAGCTCAAGGCATCCGAACGACTATCACTCGCCTTGGGCGAGGCCACGGTAACCATCAAGCACTTCTGGGAAGTGCGTGGATCATGAGCCCACACGATCACCAACCCTGCTGGCTCATCTCCGTCACCGGCTCCTACCTAACCCCCTTCGGCACCTTCTCTGACAATCCCGCCGAAGCCCTCATCGCCGAACGCTGGTACCTCCAACTTCAACAATCACGCCTACCAGTCGCCACACTGATCATCCGGGCAATAATCACTAAAACGCATGCAAAAGCGCGAGCAGATCAAAATCTGGCTAACCCATCAAGAACGTCAAACCCTTGATCACCAAGCCGCTGCTCTTCATACCTCACGCGGACAGCTAATCCGTGAGCGCGCCCTCGGTGCTATCGCACCACCTCCCGTTGACCTCAGCACCTATCAACGTGCCATCGACAACGCAGCTCGCACCGTCTCCGGTATCCCACGCTGTCAACTCGAAGCCATCGTCGCAACCGTCATCACCACCGTCGCCGCAGCCTGATGCCATCACCTTCACCGTTGCTGGCATGGCCCCCCAGCCCCAAGGAAGCAAGCGACATGTAGGCAATGGCGTAATGCTCGAATCCTGCAAAAACCTCAAACCCTGGCGCTACCTCGTTCAACAAGCCGCCGTAGCCACTAACCATCCCACTATCTCTGGTCCAGTCTCCCTCTCCATCGTCTTTATCTTCCCTAGACCCAAATCCCACTACAACACAAAGGGCATCCTCAAACCCTCAGCCCCCACCTTTCACAGCGTCAAGCCGGATGGCTCCAAATGCCTCCGCTCTACTGAAGATGCCCTCGTCGATAGCGGCCTGCTTCAAGATGACGCGCGGATTGCAATCTCTTCGCATACCAAGCGCTACACCACACCAGGTGAACACCCAGGCGCTCTCATCACGATCATCCCCCTCTCACTAACCTAATTAAAACCCCCTCCTCCACCCTCTAAACTCCTTCGACACACTCACCTCCTCTTCACTTCCGGTTAAACTCCGGCCATGGCAAAAGAGCGCGGACACTACAAACTCAACCCCAACTTGATCGAAAAAGCAGCACGACTTGCTGCTTTGGGTTGGTCACAGCGCAACATCGCTGAAGCTTGTGGTGTTTCCGACGAAATCTTTCGCCTTTGGTTGTCTAATGCGCAGGGTGATACGCCAACCGAGCTTGAACTTTGTCTTTTTGGGGCTATTCAAGAGGCTGCCGCAGCAGGTGAAGAAGCCTTGGCCGCCAAAATCGCTAACGGCGACACACGCGACGCTCAATGGCTCCTCACACACTCCTCTCGCTGGCGTGATCGTTGGTCAGACGCCGCTGCCACACGACGTGAAGTGCTCAATACCCTCTCCACCGTCGTACAAATTATTCAGCAGTCCGACCTAACACCCGAACAGCAAGAGCAAATCCTCCTACGCATGCAGGCAGCTGGCCTTGGCGCTGCTCTTTGATCCGATCAGTGCAGCACGCGCACAGATCCGCTTAAACCAGCGCGGTATCGCCAAACAAGACGATGCCGACACCCTGATCAGCCGCATCTACGACGGCCTACACCCAAGACAGCTCGATTTCGTCGCTGATCAATCCACGCAAATCATCGGCTTATCCGCCGGTTACGGCGCTGGTAAAACCAGAGCCCTCTGCGCTAAAGCCGTCACACTCGCCATCGCGAATCAAGGCTTTATCGGTGCCGTCATGGAACCCACCGGCCCACTCATCCGCGATATCTGGCAAAGCGACTTCGATGATTTCCTAGAGGATCACGGCATCCCCTACAGCTTCCGCGCCTCACCGCTACCTGAATACATCCTTCACCTACCAGGCGGTGATACCAAAATCCTTTGCCGTTCCTTTGAAAACTGGACGCGCATCATCGGCCTCAACCTCGCCTGGGTGCTAGCGGACGAGATCGATACCGTCACCCCTTCTATTGCGTCAAAGGCGTTCCCAAAAATCCTCGGTCGCCTTCGCTCTGGCAATGTCCGCCAATTTGGTGCCGCTTCAACGCCTGAGGGTTACCGCTGGCTATGGGAAACCTTCGCGTCTGATAAAGCTTCAGGTCGTGATGATCGACGCTTGATCAAAATGCGCAGCACTGACAACCCACACCTACCAGCAGATTTCATCGAACGCCTGCAGGCGAACTATGACCCGAACCTGTTGCAGGCGTATCTCAATGGTGAGTTCGTCAACCTCACCACCGGAACGGTCTACAACCGCTTCGACCGTCTCAAGCACGTCACAGCAACACTGCCGGATATCAGCGATGAACCGCTGCGCATTGGCATCGACTTCAACATTGGCAACATGTCCGCCGTTATCGGCATCCGCACGGCTAATGGCCTTCTAATCGTCGATGAGATCAGTGGCGCCCACGACACCGATGCCCTAGGCCAGCAGATCCGCAGCCGTTACCCGCAACACCGCCTATACGGTTACCCCGATGCCAGCGGCGGCAACCGCAGCACCAATGCCACCCAAACCGATATTCAGATCTTGGAGGGCTACGGCATTAGCAACCAGTCACCCAAGTCCAACCCGCCAGTGCGTGATCGGGTCGCAGCTGTTCAAGCACTCTTAGAGAATGGCAAAGGTCAGGTGCGCCTTCAGGTCCAGCAGAACTGCAAACGCTTGATCGAATGCCTAGAGCTGCAGTGTTACACCGACAAGGGTGACCCGGATAAAGAAGCTGGTCACGACCACATGAATGATGCGCTTGGCTACCTGATCTGGCGTGAATTTAATCCTTTACATTCAGGCGCTGGCAGAAGCACTGGAATACGCATATATTGATTTTGTCGAACCACATCAAGCTCTGGAGGTGGGGCCAGGGCTTTTTTATTGCCTATAGCCCTTGGGGCTCATTGCCTAAACTGATCACATCGCATCGGTGGCGCTGTGTATTCAGGTTTTAGGCAATACGACCGACCGCTAGCGCAACGTGCGGTAGTAAAAGTCAGCGACCCCAATACAGCCTGGTTCGCTCAAGAACCGCATTGGATTTTGATTGAAGACCTGCTGCATGGCACCTATGGCATGCGTAGACGGCATCGGCGATATCTACCGCAAGAACCACGTGAGCTCGACGAAAGTTACGACAACCGTTTAGCGCGTAGCGTTTGCCCGCCGTATTACCAGCGCTTGGAGCGCATGCTGGCTGGCATGCTGACACGAAAGCCTGTAAGGCTGGTCGACACCAGCGACACGATTCGCGAGCAGCTCTTTGATGTTGACCTACAAGGCAATGACCTCAACGTTTGGACCTATGAAACGGCGCGCAAGCTGATTCGTTACGGCCATATCGGCACACTGGTCGATGCACCGTCTGATGGCGGCCGTCCTTACTGGGTGACTTATACCCCTAGGCAGATCCTTGGCTGGCGCACAGAGCAAAGCAACGGTGAGCAGCGCCTGAGCATGTTGCGTCTACAGGAGACGGTCACGATGCCAGAAGCTGAGTACGGCGAAAGGATCGTGCAACAGGTTCGTGTCTTAACGCCTGGCGCTTACCAGATCCATCAGCAAGCCGATAACGGTGAATACCAGGTGATCGACGAAGGTACCACCAGCCTGGATGAAATCCCATTCTCTGTGGCCTACTGCGGCCGCATCAATTACCTCGAATCACGACCGCCGCTCGAAGATATCGCCGAGCTCAACCTCAAGGCGTATCAGATTCAATCCGACCTAGACAACCAGCTCCATATCTCAGCGGTGCCGATGCTGGCATTCTTTGGCTTCCCCTCTGCTGCTGAGGAAGTCTCCGCCGGTCCTGGTGAAGCGATCGCCTTTCCTGCCGACGGCCGCGCCGAGTACATCGCACCACCTAGCGATGCCTTTGATTCGCAGTTCCAGCGCCTTGATCAGCTAGAGCGTCAGATCAACGAACTGGGTCTATCCGCTGTGCTGGGTCAAAAGCTTGTCGGTGAAACGGCTAGCGCCAAGATGATCGATCGCAGCCAAGGCGATAGCACCATGATGGTGATCGCTCAGAACGTGCAAGACATGATCGACAATGCCTTGCAGTACCACGCCCAATTCCTAGGTCAAAACCAAGCAGCAGGTAGCAGTTTGGTCAACCGTGATTTCCTTGGTGCACAGCTAGAGCCCCAGCAGATCACAGCGTTACTGTCGCTCTATACCGCTGGCACAATCACGCAGGAGACGCTGCTGCAGCAGTTAGCCGATGGTGAAGTGTTGGGAGATGACTTTAACGTGGAGGAAGAAATAGGAGCAACGGCCAATGCGGGTCTTGATTTACAACCTGCTCGATTGGACAACCAGCCACCTAATTGATTGGATGATCATGCTGGAGCCGAAGCCACCGCGCCGGCAGGAGCTGGATTACCACGTCTGCGACCTGCCGGATGAAATCCTGGCGATCGTGCGTGTGAGCTGGTACAAAAACGGCCGCGCTGATGAAATCGGCGAAACAGTGCTCTACGAACAGGGTGAGCACAGTTACGACGACTTCACGACGTTGATCATCTCGTCCTTGCGTGCTGGCGCCAACGTCAGCATTAGTTCGTCTTACCAGCCAAAGGAATTGGGTATTGAGACATGAGTGTTCCGTCCCGCTTGTATCGGAACGTGGTTGACCTGAACCGCTATAGCAATAGCCTCTCGCGTCAGCTGATTAATCTGTACAACCGGATCATGGTGGCCGCTGCGAACCAGCTGCGCGCCATTGACGATGCAGAAGCACCGGCGAAGGCATCAGCATTGCGTCAGATTCTGTCGCAGCTGCGCTTAGCGTTAGCCAACTGGGCCGATCAAGCTGTTGCGTTGACGGCCACTGAATTGCAGGGTCTGGCGGAACTGCAAACAGATTTTGTCCGTCGTGAGCTTGAGAGGGTGTTACCGGTAACGCTAAGGCCCACGGTTGTACCCGTGAAGGTCAGCCCCAACTTTGGCCAGTCGGTGGTCGTCGTTGATCCGACGCAGCTCAATGTGGCCACACTGAGCGATGATCTATTTGCTGCAGTGCAGGGTGTACCGCAGACCTATGGGTTAACAGCAGCACGCGGCACCCGCATCACGCTGCCCAATGGCCAGGTGGTGTTGAAAGCATTTCGCGGTCTGGCCGAAACGCAGGCTGAACGCTTTGCGCAGGTCGTCCGCACTGGCTTACAAGAGGGCACACCGACACCGGAGATTGCACGGCAGCTGGTCGGCAAGCTGGAGTTTGGAGAGAGTGCCCGCACTGTGAAGCAGGTGGTGGCCGCCGGCGGTCAAGCCACGGCAGTCGCTAATAACCAAATCGTGGCCTTGGTGCGCACCAGCATTAACCAAGTGGCGAACACCTCATCGATGCAGGTGTATGAGGCGAACCAAGATGTGACGACGACCTACCGGTACGTGGCGACGCTGGATACGCGGACCAGTTCGATCTGCCGGGCTTTAGACGGCCGTGAGTTTCCTTATGGCAAGGGTCCGCAGCCACCGCAGCATTTCAACTGCCGCAGTGTTGTGGTACCCGTGGTCCGCGCTGATATTTTGCCGCCATCAGATCGAGCCACACGTTCGAGTACCAATGGTCAGGTGCCAATTGACTTGAGCTACGGCGAGTGGTTAGCTCAACAGCCCAAGAGCGTCCAAGAAGAGGTGCTCGGTTCTAGTAAGCTGGGTTACTTCCAGCTGCTGTCTGAAAAGTATGGCCCTGGTGATGCCATGGCCAAACTGGTGCGTGATGACGGATCAGAATTAACGTTGGATCAGCTGAAGAAGCGTTATGGCACACCCTGATCTACGCCACTTCGTTGCTAGTGGCCTGTTTACCGTTCATAGCGATCTTGTAGAGGTCAAGCTTGGCGATGCTTGGCAGCCAGCGATCTATACCGACAAGGGCTGGGCTACAGCTGATGGCGGTAGCTTGCTTCTAGATGTCGTCGATTGGCGTGATGGCCAAAGCACAGAGCAAAGTGGCGAAAGTGATGGAGGAGTACAAGCGCGGGACGCTGAACAGCGGCAAACCAGGACGCGGAAAAGGACCGCGCGTCAAAAGCCGCAAGCAGGCACTTGCAATCGCCCTGAGTGAAGCTGGCATCGCTAACAAAAAGAAGGGCAAGAAGTAAAGTAAAGGAGCAATTAACCCTGCGGGTTATTAATGTCCGATGAAATGCAAGCCGTAGAGTCAGCGACTCCAGCGGCTGACGTTGAAGCCCTTAAGCGCAGTGTCGAAAACCTTGAGCGCAAGAACAAAGAGCTCGCCGAGGAGAAGCGCAAGCTGCGCAAGTATGAACAGCTAGCTGAGCAGCTCCCTTCTGACTACAACATCCAAGAACTCGTTGAGTTCAAGCGTAACCACGAGCAGCAGCAGCTCGAATCACAGGGCAAGTACCAAGAGGCGCGGCAGCAGTTAGAGCAGCAGTTTCGCGAGGCAACAGCACAGCGCGATCAACGCATCGCTGAGTTGGAAGCCCGCGTACGTGAACTGGAGCTAGTAGCACCAGCTGTCACAGCATTGGCCGACATCGTCCACGATCCGGATCTGGTGCTTAAGACCAAGCTCAGCGCCGATCAGATCGAACGCGAAGCCGATGGCACTGTCGTTGTGGTCCAAGGCTTTGAGCGCACACCAGTGACGGACTGGGCGAAGAACAATCTGCCCGCCTGGATGCAGAAGCAACCCAAGCCGCAAGGCTCCGGTGCACCAAGCAGCACGGCACCGAGTGGCATGCCATCTGGGATGAAGAATCCGTTTACGCGTGAGTCATTCAATCTGACCGAACAGGCACGGTTGTATCGCACCGATCGTGATTTGTACGAGCGAATGAAAGCAGCTGCGAGTCGTTAATATCTAGATACCGGCTGCGCTGGTGTATCGGGCTGCGCCCAATCCGTAAACCGTTTTAGGAGTATTCACCGTGGCGACTCTTCGCTCCGACGTGATCATTCCCGAAATCTTTACGCCTTACCTGATTGAGCAAACCACTCAGCGCAACCAGTTTCTGGCTAGCGGTGTGGCACAGCCTCTGGCTGCGCTCAATGCCACTGAAGGCGGCGATTTCGTGAATGTTCCCTTCTGGAAAGCCAATCTCACTGGCGACCTGGAGGTAATGAATGATTCGACCAGCTTGACCCCCGGCAAGATCGTTGCCGATAAGCAAGTTGGCGTGATCCTGCACCGTGCGCGCGCTTGGGAATCCCGTGACCTCGCAGCTCTTGCTGCAGGTTCCGACCCCATGGCCGCGATCGGCGCCAAGGTTGGTGAGTACCTTGCCAACCAACAGCAGATCGACCTGTACAAGTGCCTTGAAGGCGTTTTCGGCTCCCTGACCGGTGGCGATTCCCCTGCCTTTGATGCACTGCGCTTCGACACCAGCACTCAGACCGCTCTGAGCCCGCGTCAGGTGTCTAAAGCTCGCGCCATCCTCGGCGACCAAGGCGACAAGCTGACCGCTGTGGCTCTCCACAGCGCCTGCTACTACGACTTGGTTGAGCGCAAGGCGATCGACTACGTCCTGGCTTCGGATCTGGGTATCACCCCCGATTCCTCGATGCCTGATGCATTCGCTGGCTCGGTGGCTTCGGCCTATAACGCTGACTATCGCGTTCCCACCTATATGGGTCTGCGTGTCATCGTGTCGGACGACATCACCAATGCTGGTGGCGTCTACGCGGCTTACTTCTTCACCAATGGCGCTGTCGCCACCGGTGAGCAAGCTGCCATGCGCACTGAGACCGACCGCGACATCCTCGCCAAGTCGGATGCCATGTCTGTGGACATGCACTACATCCACCACCCCGTTGGTGCGAAGTGGAACGTGACCACATCGAACCCCACCCGCGCTCAGCTGGCCACTGTGGGTAACTGGAGCAAGGTCTATGAGACCAAGAACATCGGAATTGTTCGTGCTTCGCTCACGTCTTCGTACGATTGAAAGGAGTAACAAACCATGGCTTCCCTCTTTGAAGTAACCGCCGGCAAGGCCATTGGCTACGTCAGCGGTAATGGTGGTGCTGTTACCCAGGCCACTAGCAAGTCCACTGGCGTCACGCTGAATAAGCCCTGTGGCGCCATCACGATGAACAACGCATCGCTGACCGCTGATGCTGAGGTGACCTTTACGGTGACCAACAGCGAAGTGGCTGCCACTGATGTAGTTCTCGTGTCCGTAAAGTCCGGTGCTACCACTGGTCGGTACCTGCCTTTTGTAAGCGCAACAGCTGACGGTAGTTTTGCTATCACTGTTTCCAACGTCGGTTCTACCGCCGGTGAAGCTGTGGTACTCAACTTTGCCGTGATCAAGGCTGCTGCTGCCTGATGGCGATGTACGCCTTTCGGCGACTGCGTGAACGGGAGGCTCTAGCTACGGCTGGGGCCTCTTTTTCTAATGCAGAGCCCGTTTCTAAACTTGAAGTAGCAACGCCACAACCGGCGCCTACCGATTCCGATCATGCCAGTCAGTCTCGACGCAACGGTGGGCGGCGCAAACGCCAACTCTTATCTGACGCTGGCAGCAGCGGAACTGATCATTGATGGCCTCGTCCAGGATGACGATGTCACCGCCTGGGCGACAGCTACCACCGACCAAAAGAACCGCGCTCTGTTTACCGCAACGCAGCGGCTAGACAGGGAGCGGTTTCTCGGTGCACGTGCTACCGACACGCAAAGCTTGCAGTGGCCGCGCACCGGTGTACGCAAGCCCGACACGTACATCAATACCTACGCCGTCGGGTTCCCTTTTCGGATCAGCACCGATTACTACACCGACACCGAGATTCCTGATCAGATCAAAAAGGCTCAGGTCTTTCTGGCGGTTTACCTCAATAACAACCCTGATGGTCTTGGCCTTAGCGGGCTAGAGGATTATGTCAATGTCAGGATTGGTCCGATTGCGGTTACGCCCAATAACGGATTTGGCGCGATCGGTGCTGACAAGGTGCCGCCGCTGGTGGAGCGTTATCTGACCGGTCTTAGAATTAGTGGACCCGGTAACTTTGCGATTAAGCGGAGCTAGCTATGTCGGACTACTACAGCATTGGCTTTGAGTACATCAGTGATACTGCTGCTCATACCGGCCGCTTTCGCAAGCTCTATGCCGTGGCCGATGCGGTGATCAGTACAGCCACGATTGAAAACGCCAGTGGTAATGCCTTTACTTCTGTGCCCCTTGGCAAGGGTGATGAGATTGAAGGGATCTTCACCAGCGTGACATTGGCCTCCGGCAAGGTCGTCGCTTACAAGCTCTGATGGTTTTAGCTAAGCCGCTACGCAAGGTTGTCACCAAGCTGATGGGCCGCTTTGGCGGTCAGGTCACGATTCGGCGCATCACCTCCGGTGCTTACAACACCAGCACCGGCAGCTCCGCTGAAACCGTTTCAGACACCACGCTGCTTGGCGTTCTGCAGGATGTGAGCCTGCGAGAGGTGAATGACCTTGTGCAGGCTGGTGACAAGCGTCTGATCATCGGTGCTGGCGACGTGTCGTTTACGCCAACCACAGCCGACCGCGTCTTGATCGGCAATGTCCAGCATCAGGTGATTCGCGTCAACACGATTGAGCAGGACAACACGGCCATTACCTACGAACTGATCTTGAGGGTGTGATGGCTAGCACGATCCGCGTTGGCGACATTGGGGACTATGCCAAGCGTCAGTTCGAGCAGCTGCTGCGGGCAGCCGTCTTAGAAACCGACAACCTGGCCAAAAACGCCAGTCCATTCGACACAGGTCGTTTTCGCGCTAGCTGGGAGGTCGGTGAAAACTCGGCGCCAGGTGGTGTCAAGCCAGAAGGCAGCTACCCATCCACACCGCCGATCGACCGGTTGGGGTACCAGCAGGAGAAGTTAGGCAACGTCTACAGCGTCCATAACAACCTCTCCTACGCCGAGTTCCTGGCTAACGGCAGTAGCCCTAAAGCGCCTGCAGGTTGGGTGCAAGGCATTGCTAAGGATGTGCAAGGCCGCGTCCGCATTGCCGCTGATCGCATCGGGAGGCAGTCATGAGCAGCAGCCTCAACGATGTTCGCAGCGCAATTGAAGCGCGCATCGCTACCGAGTTCGCCAAAAGCCCGGCCTATCCGGTCTCCTATCAAAACGTCCCCTACAGCCCGCCCAACAACAGTGCATGGCTGCAGGTGCAGATTCGCTTTGGCGACAACGCCTACGCCACGCTGCAAGGGCCTAGCACTGGCTTCAACCGTCATAACGGCACCCTTGTCGTCAATGTCTTCACGCCGATTGGTACTGGTGCCGGCAGCAATCTGACGATTGCAGAACGGGTCAAAGATCTATTTGATCGCGCCAAATTCTCCAGCATCATCTTTGATCCGGTCTCCGGTCCTGCAGCAGTCATTGCTGCTGCACCTGAAGCGTTTTACCAAACGCAGCTAACGGCAACATTTGAAGCCTATTTAGACTGAGACAGCTACTGCCGTTCAAACATGGCCGTCACTGTTTTGTCCGGTACGTCCGGCGCTCTTTACTACAAACCCGCTGGCACCACCGGTACATTCGGTGAGTCTGGTGTCAATGTTTCTACTGAAACGATCACTGTTGAGCCTTACCTGAATTTCAAGGTAGGTGATCCGGTGAAGTTTCGTCTGGTTAATAGCCAAAACGGTGAGGCTGGGACAGGCACGCTGCCCGCTGGTCTCTCGGCTGGTACCACGTACTACGTGATTGCCTATACCGCTAGCTCTGGTGCACTACAGGTATCAGCTACCGCTGGTGGCTCTGCCGTCAATATCACCGACGATGGCACCGCTGCAACTCCCAACGAGTTTGAGGTGTTCTACGCCGATTTTGCTGCTGTTGGCCAAGTGCAGAACTGGTCGTTTGAGATCAGCCGGGCTGAGATCGATGTGACCACCATCGGTCAAACTGCCGGTCAGTATGTACCGTTCCGGGCTTACATCCCTGGCTTTGCTGATGGTTCTGGTAGCGCCACCATCTACGTCACCAATGAGGACAGCGCACTGTCAAATCGCATTGTCGAAGACGTAGTGCAGCGTCAGCAGGTCGGTTGTGCGTTCAAGCTCTACACCGACAAGCAAAACACTGAGGCCCTGAGCCGCGGCTTCTCCTTTGATGCTGTGATCATCAGCGCTACCCAGAACGTCAATCCTGACGACGCGCAACAGGTGGAAATCGCCTTCCGGCCTACCGGCACACCCAGCTTCGATTTCAGCACTTCTGCCTGATACAGCTTCTAGGCCGTGCCGCTCATGCCCCTGGCTTTTACCAGGGGCTTTTTTGTGCCTAAAGTAATAACAAATAGATGATTTTATGCCTGCACCTGCATCATCAGCTCTTGCCCGTCTCAAGAAGGCAGCCAATCTGACGCCAATCAAGCGTGCGGTTACCTTGTCCAATGGTGACCTGTTTGAGTTTTACGCGTCACAGCTGACGATGGCTGAACGTGAGCGAGCGCAGAAGATGCCTGGTGGCGATGATGCCAACGGCTTTGCCTTGAATTTGCTCGTGACCAAAGCAGTGGATGATGCAGGGCAGCGCCTGTTTCAAATTGGTGAAATCGCTGAACTGAAAAACGAGGTAAATGATTCTGACCTGCAAGCGCTGATGCTGGCCATCATCACTAACCCAGAGGAAGGCCAAGAACTGGACATGAAAAGCGGTAAAGGCTGAGCTCAAAAAAGATAAGCTCTTATTGCTTCAACTTGGTGTTGCTAAAGAGCTTGGCTACAGCCTTGCAAGGCTTAATCAAGAGGTAACACTTGAAGAGCTACTGATATGGTCGAGTTATTTTGACCTCCAAAACGAAGAGCAAGAACGGCAGATGAAGCGTCGCCGATAAACTGCTTATAGGCTTAGGGGTGCTGCTGTGTCTGTTGTCGCCAATGTTGCCATCAACGTTGATGCGCGCAATGCGATCCAACGGCTGCAGCAGGTGCAGCAAGAGGCTAAGACAACAGAGCGCGCTGTTAATGGCTTAGGCGCAGTTGTCGGTCGTCTAGCCGGTGCATTTGCAGCGTTCCAGGCTGCCAAGTTTGTTTTTGTCCAAGCAGCAGAAGTTGAAAGCCAACGGCGCAGCCTAGAGGTACTGACTGGCAGCGCTCAACGCGCTGGTCAGATCGTTAAAGAGTTGCAGGACCTTGGTGCGGTCACGCCGTTTACTAGCACCGAGCTGATTGAGTCTGCTAAACGCCTGCAAGCCTTTGGCGTTGAAGCCAGCAAGGTTGTTGATACGACCCGACGCCTGGCTGATGTCAGTGGTGCAACTGGTGCCGAACTGCAGGGCTTGGTCACTGCCTATGGACAGGTTCAGGCCAAGGGCCGATTGCAGGGTGAGGAACTGCTGCAGTTCCAAGAGCGTGGTGTTGCGCTGCAAAAAGTCCTGAAGGAGGAGTACAAGCTCAGCGGCGAGGAATTTCAAAAAGCACTGGAAGGCGGGCGCATTAGTGCCGAAGCTGTTGAAGCAGCCATCATCAAGCTCACGGATGCCGGTGGTAAATACGCCAACGGTGCCATTGCGCAGAGCGATACCTTAAACGGCAAGCTCAGTACGCTTCAAGACTCATTCCAACGTCTAGCCCAAAATATTGGCACATTTTTTGAGCCTGTTTTCAAGTTCCTGATTGATGGTATCAATGCATTTCTTGAGCGGGTTAATAATGCCTCTAGGCTTCAGGCGGAAGCGAGTTCACAGGTCGAAGCCAACCGAAGGACCAGAACACGTTTTGGCGCCTTGCGCTTTGCTAATCCATTCGACCAGGAAGTTCAACAGTATCGTGAACGCCTACGTAAATCGCTTCTTGCTTCTGAGCTAGGAGGCTCAACAGGGCCCTCAGTGCCAAGAGGCTCTGCAACTGGTGGTTTGCCTCCATTGCTTGCTGCTAGTGGCGGCAAAGGCCGGAAAGCAGGCAAAAGCGATGCGGAGCGTGAGGCCGAACGCGCTGCGGAGGTCGAACGGCGCTTGCAGGAACGCTTACGTGGTCTGCAGATTGAATCGCAACTCACCCAAAAGCTTTTAAGCAACAAGCTCTTGATTGCCGATGTTGAGAACCTAGGCAACAAGGAGGCGGCGATTGGATTAAAAGCAGAATCGCAAACCTTGCAAATTGTCGCTGATCTGCAAAAGTCTTTGATTGGTGTAACGGATCAGCGTGAACGCTTGGCGATCATCACCAAGACCGCGGCTGAGCTGGATAACCTAAATGTTGAAACATTGATTGAGCTAGAGCGTAATCGCCTTGCTGTAATCAAGGAGCAAAATGCTGAGTTCTTCAAGCGTGCTGGCCTGAACCTTCAGGACAATCTGCGTGGCGGTGCCGGCGCTTTTGATCTTGGGCTTCCTGATCTTCGAGTGAGTGAAGGGGAAACAAGAATCGCTGAACTCAGGCAGCAACTGCAGGAACTAGCTAACCCCATCAACGTAGCCCTCAACGGTGCTAACGCCATTGGTGACGCGTTTGGCACAGCTTTCACTGATGTGATTACCGGCGCCAAGTCTGCCCAGCAAGCGTTGTCCGAGGTCTTCAAAAAGATTGCCGATGCCTTTATTGAGGCGGCCACTCAGATCATTGCCAAGCAGATTGCCCTGATCACTTTCCAGTCGATCCTCAATGCCTTGGGTGGTGGTGGTGGATTCTCGTTTGGTGGTGCAGGCCCTGTATCAGGAGCTTCTGTTTTCGGCGCTGGTCAAGCTGGATTCAACCCAGCGGCATTTGGTGGTGCGAGCTTCTTTGCCGACGGTGGTTTCGTCACGGGGCCCACCAATGCTGTGATCGGTGAAGGCGGCGAATCGGAATACGTCATCCCAGCCAGCAAGATGAATGCTGCCATGTCTCGCTACTCACGCGGTGTACGCGGTGATGCAGTGATTGCTGGCGAAAGCGGTTCAACTCAAGCCGCTGCAGTCAGCGCCGGACCGATGGAGCCGATCGATGTGCGCTACAGCGTCGAGCGCATCAACAGCGTTGAGTACGTCACCAATGATCAGTTCCAACGCGGCCTAGCGCAAGCAGCGCAGCAAGGTGCCGCACAAGGTGAACGCCGTGCTCTGCGTACGCTGAGTAATAGCCCGGCGAATCGCCGTCGCATTGGTCTCTAATGGAATTCGCCTACGGCCACCTATTAGACGTTGGCCCTTCCGGTCAGGCCGCCCGCTTCCGCTTCCAGAATTACGCCATCGCTCAAAACGTCAATGGCTACATGTTTCTGGGCTTTGGCTTTGGTGGAGCGGTTGCCACATTGCAAGGCGATAACCTCGACGCGACGCTGCAACTGCCGAATACAGAGATGACCCGCGCCTGGGCAACGCAAGCGCTGGAAAACCTCTGGGTCGCCAAGGTCACCACCATCCTGTGGGAGCCCAGCAGTGGTGCTGTGCAACGCACCCTCTATGAGTATTTCGGCAGCTGCGCTAGCGGTGGCTGGGACGAAACGACGCTGCAGATCAGCCTGAACTCCGTGCTGGATTCAGTCCAAGCCAATGTGCCCGCGCGCCGCTTGATCCGTAACTTGGTGGGCAACATCCCGTTTACAGCGCAGCTACGTGTGTAGTCACCTGATTGGTCGACCCTACGAATACGGCGGCAACGATTGCATCCGGCTCGTCATCGATGCGCTGGATGAGATGGGCATGAATCCACCAACGTTTAAGCCTGAGTGGTATGCAATGACCCCGCGGCAGGTACTACAAGATCTAGACCAATTCTGTATGCGCATTAAAGAGCCTATCTACGATGGTGATATTGCAGTCTTAACAGCGGCTCCGCTGGCTTTTGGGGTGACATGGCAGCAGGGACTCCTCTACATCAACAACCTCAGCAAAAGCGTGGACTGGAAACCGGCGGCGCTCCTTTCAATCCGCCGCTGTTACCGTTTGAAGTCGCGTTAATCGAAACGCTGGGTTGTAGCGATCAGGAATACCGCAAGTTTTTACGCCACGCCGAACTGAAATCGCGTGTAAGGCCAGCTGAGTATGACCATATCCCTGATGTTGAAAATGCCGTTGCTGTTGCTGTCGTAAGCCTTGTCATTGGTCTGGCAAGCACAGCCGTCAGCATCCTGCTGGCACCCAAAGCGCCGACGCTTGAAAATCAGCCGCGGATCCGTAGCCGACAGCTCTCCGATCAGATCGGCCCCACGCGCTTCAACCAAACCACCAGCTTCGATAACGTCAGCGCCCTGGCTGAATACGGCCAAACCATTCCTGTCCCATTCGGCAAACGCGATGAAGGCGCTGACGGCAACGATACCGGAGGTCTAATTCTTGCCCCAGCTTTGGTGTGGAGCCGCCTGTTCGCTAACGGCTCATTCCAGTCCTACGAGGGCATTTACGTTGCCGGACAGTTTGGTCTACCGACCCCACAACTCGGCGGCATCCGTGTCGGCACCACCGGCTTATCTACCCTTGATGACAGTGAATATGCGTTGTTCTGGTCATCCAAAAAGGATGCTAACCGACCCACAACACTAATTGCAGGCACCGCCGGTGCTGGAGCGACTGGTACATTAGGCAGGCAAGTGTTTACCGCACCGACTGGTGGTGGTCAGCAGTTCAGCCTAGGTTTCTCGCAAGCCTATAACCCGCAAAACGCATCACAATTTGGTGCCTACTCACCCATCGAAAACGGAACTGCCTTCCGCTTTAACTGGGAGATCATCGCCGCGCCAGAGGCTGGAACATTAGGCGCGGACAACCAAGAACAACGCGCAGAGATTAAAGCTCGACGCAGAAAGATTGCCGGCAAACGAGCTGATGTGCTCACCGTCGTTGAAAACGCCACTGCAACAACGAAACTCGCCGTTGGTCAGCCCGGAGTCGGCCGCCAGTATTCAAGGCGGATGGGCATCGTTCGCATCAATAACACCGAATACTCAAGCCGTACGTTTGTCAACGTCAGCGTTGGATCGACAGCTGTTTTTCAGATCCGCCTTCAAAACTGGGACGACTTTGAACGGAGTGATTTTGCCGATACTGAAGTTAACCTGACCGATCTTGAAAGCGCCGCCGATGCTTGGCGTACCCGAGCGGACGACTTGCTAACGATTGGCTCGCGCTGGATTATCGGTTCAACCATCTGGATCGTTCGTGATCGCGACCCGCAACCTGATGCGCAGTTCATCAACGTTACGCTCGAATGCACTGAAATCCAGAAGAACCCGCAGATCGGTGCATGCGGTACACGCACGATTAATGAACCACTGGCTGGTTACGACGGCCCCGGATCGGGACCGGGTGGACAAGACTTTGATCCCGCTACCAACATTGGTACTGGGTTCTTCCCGCTGTGCCGCTACAGCGAAGCTACGGTGCGACCAGTTCGTCGTGATGCTGATGTCATTGAAATCGGGATCAAAAGCCAGGTGTGGAATCGCGCTAGTGGCCTCACCAACTTCAACACGATTCCGACACCAGCCAAACTCTTCCGACTGGACAGGAAAAACATCACACTGAATACACCACGACTGGATCGCTATTTTGCGCGCTCCTCGTTTTTCTCCGTGCTGGTACGACCCGTGCAAAAGTTTGGCGAAGCGGAACGGGCTTGGGCACGCATCCCTCAACTGTTCTGCGTATCAGGCACAGCACCAGTTGACCAGTTCAACTTCCTGCGGATCCAACCCCGCACAGCTGGCTACTACGAATATCGGTTTGTTCCTGTCACTGGCGCCGAAGCTGGCCGCGATGACGAATTAAACCAGACCGTCATTCAACTTGACTCCGAATCCGAATCAGCCAACGCCGATACTAATTTCGGTAGCGACTATTCAACGCCCTATGGTTCCTTTCGCTTGAGTACAAGAGGCAAGCGGTTCACGGTCAGTCAACTGGAACGAAACAAGGAGCTGACCACCAACGCAAGTACCGCATTTGTTGGTGGTACGTTCATTCCTGGCTAAAGGTTTTATTCACTACCACTCACCCAGAGATCGATGTCTTTCACCCCGACCGAAGTTAATCTATTTAGCGTTTCGGATGGAACGACATTAAATCCGTTTCCCGCAAATGCGATTTACTTTGATATCTTTGGTGATCCAACCACTAAACGGGTTGGGGATACACAGGAAGAGGATCTAATTTGCCTTGCTGGTAATTCAACGATCACCATTCGCATTAGGGCGGAAGTAATTAGAGGCACGATCGGCGAAGATGTTGGCCAGAAATACGTTGATTTAACTGGCTCACGGCTTATATGGCGAAACTTTACATACAAAGTCATTCGATCGGTCGGCGATGGACCTGTTCGCACAATCTTTACTTTTAGTAAGTTAGTAAATAATGCGCTTGGTAGAGGTGTAAGCACACTAAGTTACATAGTAACCGCAGCTGTTAGAACAGCAACCCCAACTCCTGCGCCGCCCAATCCAAACCCTACTCCCGGTCCAACACCTGCGCCAACACCTGCGCCAACGCCAGCGCCAACAGCGGCGCCGACACCGATACCGGGACGCCCTGTAGATGACAATGGAGTCTCACGAGCCCAACGCATTTTTGAGCAGCAATCACAAATTGCCGATGTCAGCTTTTATCAAGAACTTACAAAATCCAATCAATCAAATCCTGAGCATGAAATTGTTTATGTCAACGAATATCTAGAAAACGTATCGGATGCAAATTACGACGACCTATCCGTCCTTGCTATCTCCGTCAAATCAAGCGGTCAGATCGGAAGCGTTGGGCAGATCCGTGCTTGGATTCCCAGTGGCATCAGTGTCCAACGGCTGGTAGACGGCGGAAACGGCCCCAGCAACCTGTTCTCTGATCTGGTCTACTACCTGCTGACCGATATCAAACAAGGCGTGGGCAATGTCGTGCCACTGGAGCTTGTCGATGTCGCTTCACTGCAAACGACGGGTAAGTATCTACGTGCCAACAAGATCTTCTACGACGGCGTACTAGAAGATACCGAATCACTCCGCTCGTTCATTTTCAATACAGCGCCGCTTCAGCTGTGTAACTTCACGATCAAAAATGGTCGCTTTGGCTTGATGCCGGCATTGCCGTTCAACAGCAGCTTTCAGATCAGTACTAGCCCTATCGCTGTCGAACAGATCTTCACGGCTGGCAACATCATCGAAGACTCGCTGCAGCTGCAGTACATCGATATCGCGCAGCGCACCAACTTCAAAGCTTTGGTGTCGTGGCGCGTCACCGTAGAAAACGATCTGCCGACGCAAGCCTCAGCGTTGGTGGAATGGGCCGACATTGCCGAAGACGACGCTTCCGCCACCCAGCAGGTGTTTGATCTCAGCGAGTTCTGCACCAACCGCGAGCAGGCGTTGCGTACAGCTCGATTCCTGTTGAGTGTGCGGCGCCGCGTTACGCAAACCGTCACGTTCAAAACGGTGCCGGATGCGCTGAGTATCCAGCCTGGTTCTTATATCCGCGTGATGACGACGGCTACCACCTTTAACACCAACAGCGTGGGTGCCATCACCGATGCAGGCAGCTTGACTTCCATCAATCCGATTGATGACGGCAGCTACGACGCCATGTTTTTCAACCCGACGACTGGTGAGTTTATCGAGCGCTCGTTCTTTGTCTCGGGCAACGTCATCTCCGATCCGTCGCTGCACAACACCCTGTTTATGATCCGCAGCCAGCAGAACAACAGCAGCATTTTCCAAGTCGAACAGATCACGCTTGACGAAGAAGGTCTGATCAATGTGTCCGCAGTGCAAGTACCCGTCGATTCGAGCGGAGCTAGCATTGTTGCAAAGGACGTATTGACTCCCGGCAACTTCAGGGTGACTGAGTGATGGCGTTCCCGACCTTGAAACCAACCGGCCGCGAGTTCAACGCAGGCGACTTTCCGATCAAACGCTTTAACGCCCAATCCGGCGCTGAGGTTCGCATCCTCTACGGCAACCGCCGCACCAACGCCACACTGAGCCTCAGCTACGACAACATCACCGACGCCAACGCCCAGCTGTTTGCTGCTGACTACGACGCCCAACTCGGAACCTTTCGTACGTTTACTTTGCCGAGTGATGTACGCGCCGGTTGGACTGGATCAGCAGCGACAATTGACGCACCACCTACAGCACGCTGGCGCTACGACTCTGCTCCTGTGATACAGGCAGTTCGGCCCGGTCGCAGTAGCGTTACAGTAAGTTTGGTGGCTGTGATCTGATGCAGAAAGCATATACAGGACGCGACGGCCGCCTGCTGATCGACGGTTCCGAGCAAATTAAGGTCACCAGCTGGACCCTAACCGGCAACCTCGAAGCACTGGAAACCACCAGCCTTGGCGATACTCAACGCACCTATGTTCCAGGAGTCCAAGAATTTAGTGGCAGTGCCACATTGCTGTATTACAGCGAAGCATCAGGCCGCAACGATGCCGCCACAGCACTGAAAAATATCCTTAAAGTCGGCAGTGTTTCCGATGCCGATACGGTAACTATTACGCTGCGTTTTGTTCAAGGCAACGCTGCAAACGATGTTTCGTTGAATGCTTGGATTACCAGCGTGTCGTATGGCGCCAATGTCGGTGAAGTCAGCAGCGCCCAGATCAGCTTCCAAGCCACTGGAGCACTCACTGCGGTGACAATCTAATGGGCATTTATCTTGGCCTGATCGGCAACATCGAGCTAACCCGCACAGCTCTTGAAGGTGCCAAGCAAAGCACCATAAACCCAAGTGATGTAAACGCCAGCCAAGACCGTTTTAGTTTTGACTTTCAAGAAGGCTTTCTGGTTACAGGTGATTTCATCGAGATCACCACAACAGACGGCACAAATCTTGATTTTATTGATCCGAGCGGTTGGGCAAATAATTCCCTCCATTCCAGCGGCGCTTGGTACATCTTTGTTGACGAGCTTGGCGGGATTCGTCTTTACACAAGCTTTGCGGCAAGCCTAGATGGCGGTACACAAGGCCGCGTGCCACTGGTTGCTATCAATCGAAATATCCCAATCAATGTGATTATCCGAGACCGTGAATCACGTGTGCTTGGCGACATCATTGAGTACGAACTGAATACAAACCGCGAAACAGTTGACATCACGACGCTGAGCGATGAATACCGCCAGCAGTACAGCAGCCTGATTAGTGGGAGTGGCAGGCTAACCGCACGCTGGGATTACACCAACAACCGCCACGAAGAACCCGTCAACTATCTGATGCAGCTGGTACTGCGTACAGAAGTCGGTTCTACATTCCACGGACGTTTTTACATCAAGGCGCCGGATACCCCCGCGTTTGCGGGGTCATTTGAAGCGGCTCAAATTAACGATTCTGTTTACTGGGATTTAAACGGCATTATCACGGCTTCGGCCGTCAGTTTCGCTGCTGATCAGGTAATCACCGCCGTTATCGACTTTATTTCAACTGGCCCGATCAAGTTACGGGCTTCAACTCAGGTTCCCAACCGCCTGCTGCAGGAGGACACCGGCAAGATCAAGCTGGAGCAGGATGGAGCGGCGTTTGTGTTGCTGGAAGAGCCGGAATAGGAGCCTTAGACTCGTTGTAACTGTAAGCGCTTAAAGGAAGCCCCGCGATGGCCGACCTAAGGATCAGCGAACTAGCCACGCTTGCGGGTGCCAATCTTGCGGCCGGCGATTTCCTGCCTCTCGCTGACACCAGCGCCAGTGAAACCAAAAAGATCACCGTTACGGATCTCGTTGGCAATGCCACGACGCTGATTGCGGATGCAACGATCCCCAGCGCGAAGATCCTGTTTGGTGTCAACACAATTCCTGCTAGCTCGCTGAGCAACGGCAGTGTTACTGCAACGCAGCTGGCAAATGATGCGGTCACAGCCGCCAAGCTTGCTGACGAATCCAGCGTTGATCTTGTAACGACGCTTCCAGCTAGCGGTGCGTTT
>Ga0129336_10000345_pt1 | contig 26905 bp, 31 predicted proteins | sample CPB6_02_DNA_FD_96878 | JGI IMG/M metagenome (GOLD analysis project Ga0129336, IMG submission 96878) | Freshwater to marine salinity gradient microbial communities from Chesapeake Bay, USA - CPBay_Sum_0.6_0.2_DNA | ecosystem: Environmental > Aquatic > Marine > Coastal | place: USA: Chesapeake... | reverse complement strand
GATTTGTTTATATGCTTCCTCAGGTGACATTTTATCACCAACTTCAAGATTTACAATAATACCAACTCTATTCGCAAACATTGCCATCGCCTTCTCGAAATCTGTCAGATCGTAAGACATGATTGTTCTCCAATAGTTCTAATCTATTTAAGATGGAATATAATAAATTACTTGTCTCTACGTTCTCTTGTTCTAGTCGTTCAATTCGATCCAGTAGATTTTCCATTTACAAGATTCCAGTATGCTTGAAGTGCCTTTACAGTTTCTTCTGTTTCAACCCACTCATAGGTATCACCAGATTTAGTTACATAAGTCCTTGTAGTCATTAGAGTTTCCCGCCAACTTCTGAAGAATAGGTCTTTTCTACAGTTTTGTCAAGTGTATTTTCTTGAACCTGCTTACAATACCAACGAGTTGCAGTCACACACTGTTCTTCAGTCAATGCAGTAATGATACATTTACCATTTTTATCATAAGAATCCCAGAGTCCATACTTCTTTTGCTCAACATAAAAGCAGTCATCATAAAGTTTTTTCTCTGTCATTTTCATACTCCTTCATAAGTTCTTCTGCCATTTTCATGGACTTTCTGTGCATATTCCACCTGACAATTGGATTATCGGGATTATACAACACCCACCACTTTAGTTTCTCATATTGCAATCTCCACCACTTGCTATAAATTACAACAAGTTGAGCAATGGACATATCTGTAATCACCAGATACATGAAGATTCCAAATATAATCAACCAAAGGTAGTATGTTGTCATCTGATTTTATGCAAAAAATCTAAGAGTTGTTCTTGCACCCTGTCTAACTGTAAATTGCATTCTTGTTTTGCTGCTTGATTCTTAAGAAATGGATAATGTCTATAAACCATTTCTATCATTAAATCAACTGCTTGTTGATGTTTGTTTTGGGACATCTTTTTGAATAGTTACGGGACAGGTTGGAACTACCTTTCGGATTTCGTGAACAATTTCTAATCTTTGTTGTGGGGTCAATCCAACAACATTTGCGATCCGATTCACAAGTCCAAAGGCTTGAGAACATGTTAATATGGTTGATAATAGTACAACCACAATTTTCTCCTATTCTGTTCTATTTAAGACAGTTTAGAATGTTTTAATAATTAGTCCCAACTGATGTTTTCCAATAGAAGTCCTGGCATCACATAAGTCCAACCACTTCCACCAACTTTATAATCCCACTTATACTCAAACTTGTTATGACTATCCCAAGTCATATATCCCTTCTCTTTATCAAATCGACCTTTAATAGTCAAACCAAACTTATTAGAAAAGATATTACGAGTTCTCAATGCTCCGCCAGTTTCACGAGTTTCAATGACCTTACAAATGTCATCATAAGTTTGAATTCCATATTCTAGAATACAGTTAGTTTCATATACAAAAGGACGATATGTTTTTGGTTTTGGTGTAGTCTGTGCAAATACGGGAGAAGAGAACAGCAGTGTAACAAGAACAATCAGTTTTTTCATTTCACAATACTCCAGTGTTCATTACCAGTTTTTTGAATCCAAAAACAGTACTGACGGTTCAGTGAAACAAGAAAGAACTTATCATCAGTTTCTTGTTCTACTTCACAAGAATGAAAAGAACTCATAATATTGATGAATCTATTTTTGGCTTTCGCACTTAGAGGAGTAACGTTAACAAAGCGTTTCTTAGTTTTCATAGTGTTCATAGTTTTTTCAACCTCCACAAAGGTATTCTACAGGGATTTAAGAATTTGTCAACCGATTACGAAAATAACGGATATTGCTATCAATACCCATATATTCGTTATAGAGAACTTCTTCCATCAGAAATGCTTGTTGTTCCCATGGTTGTTCTGAATAGTCCGTATCAGAGTGGTCTATGCCTCTCCAGTGCCTCTTTCCACGTTTATCCCGTAAAGCACCTTTAACGTGTTGATTAATGTGCCAGAGTTCATGTAAAAGAGTTCTGATGTAATGATCAACATCTAAATGATTGTGCATTTCAATTTCAAATGCACGGGGTCTCCAATCACAATCAGTTACTCCAACCCAACCATAAACTCCATCACGCAACATTCCGCGATGATTTACAGTAATTTCAAGTTTGTAACGTGGAAGTTCTTTGGAAACAAACCAATTTACGATGTCCTCACAGCGCCTCTTGCTATAGTTGTACCCGCTGGTGTATAATGTAAGCATCAAAGTAGTGCGTTGATTGCTGCCTCAGATACCTTAACACCCCAGTGGATCATCCAGATGAAGGATGTGGCAAAAATCAATCTGTCTAGTGTGGAGTACCTCATCGGTCTTTGTGTGTCTCCACCTACTATAAAACCTCCCGCAGGTGTCTGGGGAGGTGTGTGTGCCAGTTCTTAAAGTGGTCTAGAAGAAATTGAAATTTACATTTATTCTGCATTTATCGTTTGTGCAAGTTGTACTGTGATGAGGAACTATGGGATCAAACAAAAGTAAACGATTTTCTACAGATTCTACTTCTTTTCCATTTACAACTGTAAGTCCATCATTGGTGTTTATGTAAAAGATAGCAGCACGATGTTGAAATCCAAAATCAACATGATCTGCATGGTGAATTAATGTTTCCGTGGATGGGTATAGATTTGCTTTTATTCTCATTATAGAACGACACTCTACTTTATCTAAGATCGGAGCAAAAATTTGTGCTTCTGGTTCAGTTACAAATCCTGACCAAAATAAGTGAGTGAAGTAATAAGAAGATGTAATTGGTAAAGATTTATTTTCTTCAGAACTTGAATTCCAACTTGAAACTACAGGTGTTAAATTCCATGAGAAATTAGAACTCATCATGAAATCTTTAATTTCATTGAATTCTTTTTCAGCAAGACAATTATCAATTATTTTAAAAATCATAAAAATTATTTTTAATTACTATAAAACCCTCAGTGGTGTTCTGAGGGTGTCGGTGGTCAGTTTATATTGTGTCCTTATAGACCAGCAGCATCAAGTCTTGCAAGAATTGCTGCGTTTTGTGCTTCTAAGGTTTCAATCTTTGCGATTGCTTCTTGGAGTGCTTTAGTAAGAGGAGCGATAAACTGGTCATATCGCAGTGCTTGCTGACTGTCGGGGTCATCCTTATCGGTGAGAATCCATCCACCAAAGTCAACGCCAGCAGCATCTACAGCTTGCTTTACCTCTTGAGCAATAAATCCCCAGTGAGTTCGATCACCTGGCACTGATTGGTAAGTATCACGCTCGCCTTCAACTTGAATCTTACCACCTTCAATCCACTTGTAAGAAACTGGATGAAGTGTCTTGATAAAATCAATACCTAACGCAGAGTCTGTAATTTCAGTCTTTTCCCGTTCATCGGAAGTCTGGATTGTTCCATTTGCAGACCAAACCGCAGACCAACGAGCACCACTTTTGCCTAACGGTATGCTATTATCTGCATTAGGATAAAAACCAGTAGAGCCAGTGCGCCAGCGTGTGCTGCCGTTATCAGTTGCGCCGCACAACTCTTGAACATTATGGTCGTAAAACAAGATTCCTTGATAACGGTTTGTACCACTAGTGCCATTAGCAAAATCGATGGATCCACTACTTGTTGCGCCGCTGTAAATGGTCATACCATTATTGCCGCTTCCAGTACCAAGAACTAAATCATCGGCACCTGAATCCATCGAACCTTGAGTATTTCCAATATTCACACGACCTTGTGAGTCAATTCTTACTCTTTCAGTAGGTGAGGAAGCACCATCGGCGGTTGTAGAAAAGATGAGTCTTCCCGGCATATCATTTGCTCCGGGGGTGCCATCCACTTCACAATGAATGACAGCGCCTCGTGTCCTTACGTCAGTATCATCAGCACCAGCAAAAGAAATTGTACCTAAATTGTCTCCAGAAGTTACAACTGTATTGCTCCCTACTGAAGTTCCCCGACTTCTGCACAAATAAAGGTATGGACCCCATGGCGCAGTCGTTGAGTTTGAACATAGTGCAAGACCTGGCCCTGGGTTTGTATCACCTACACTTTCAAATGTAATGGCAATCTGACCAGAGTTGTTTAGACCATAAGGTTCAGTCAGTCTCGCAGTAGTTGTCCCAACCAACAATCTTCCGGAACTATCAAGTCTAGCTGCCTCAGCACCACCTTCAGCAAACGCAATAGTATCGGCAGCAGGAAAGAAAATACCGGTGTTACTATCACCACTTGGAGCAAGAGATGGTGCTGAAGTTGATCCAGCACCTATTGTTATATTTCCACTTACATTTCCACTAAAAGTAGTAGCAGTTAAGATTCCACTGACTACTACACCACCACCAGAATCCAGTACAATATTATTACTTGCACTGGATTCATTCTTAATATTAGTGGCCTTGAGAGTACTCATTATTATACTTTAACTTTTAGAGGTATTTATAAGAATCAGGCAGATTCTAATGCGGTAACTCTTGCAGCAAGTGCAGTGAAGTCATTCTTAAGTGTTGCGTTTTCTGCTTCTAAGGTTTCAATACGTTCTTGTGCTTCTTGGAGTGCTTTGACTGCTTTCATATAAAGAACCGAATAGTTGACGCTCTTGGTGACGGTGCCTAGATCGTTGCCTTCCTCGTCGCGGTCTGGGGTTTCGGTAACGAGGCCAGGGGAAACCAGTTCAACCTCTTGAGCGATGAGACCAATCTGGGTGTGGGTCTGCTGGTTAGTCTCAGGCTTGAAGTTGTAGTTGACGGGACGCAGACCTTTGATGTCATTCCATTGCGAAGAGGCATCAACGATGTTCTCTTTCAACTTGATGTCCGAAAGAGAGCCGTAGCTGTTGTTTTGGTTAACGACATTTCCGTTTGCTCTGACGCTGAAGGTGCGAGTCCCGCTTACGGTGCTTGATGCGCCGCCGAACACGTCAAGAGCCGGCTCAGAGCTTGATGTGGTATTCCCCGATCTAAAGTTGCCACCCTCAATACCTGTGAAGGCCTGGATAGCACCAGTGCTAGCAATTCTCATTCTCTCAGTAGGTGAGGAAGCACCATCGGCCGTTGTTGAAAAAATGAGTCTTCCCGGCATATCATTATTGCCGGGTGTTCCATCCACTTGGACAGTAATACTTGCACCTTCTGCCGGATCAGTACCATCTGTTCCAAAGAATCGCAACTGCCCTAAACTATCTCCATTTTGAACAACAGTGTTAGAACCATTTGATGTGCCACGAGATTTTACAAAAATCTGAAGAGGTCCACCGTCACCATTACTGTTTCTTTTAACAGTTAGTGATGCATCGTAGTCAGTGTGTTCAATTTGAGTCTTTGAGTTAATAACATCAACAGCAACACTGCTAGTTGTCCCGATCAACAATCTTCCGGAACTATCAAACCTAGCCGACTCAGTACCACCCTCTGCAAACGCAATAGTATCAGCAGCAGGGAAGAATACTCCAGTATTACTATCACCACTTGGAGCAAGAGATGGTGCTGAAGTTGATCCAGCACCTATTGTGATATTGCCACTTACATTTCCACTAAAAGTAGTGGCAGTAACAATACCACTAATATTTACATTTCCACTAGCATTAGCAACTACAACTGAACCAGCAGTAGTAGGTAAAGTGATTGTATTATTACCTGCCGTTGCTGGTGCAGTGAGTTCTACATAACCAGAAGTTGAACCTTTAAGTTTGAGAATACTCATTATAATCCAATACCTTTTTCAGGTATTTATGGAAGTTGCTGCTCTGCAATAGATGCTTGATATGCTGCAACTACTTCATCAGTCCACAGTGCTGCTGCAACTGCTTGAAGTTCTGCACAATCTTCAGATACATCCTCACCAGGAACTCTGACGTGTCTGTGGTAAGTTCTACCAACTTCTACACCATCCTTCTCCACAATGTCCGCACGACGACATTGGATGATGCTATATGGTGGGATGATTTCTAGTTTATGTTCGTGACGTTCAGTAAATTGTGCCATTAGGGGAATCCTCCAGATTCGACAGGTTTAGGCCGTAGTTTTCAGCCGTTGCGGGCTTATGACTTATGAAGCCATGTATGTGATAGAAGCATATATGCGGGAACCATTCCCCAGGATATTGTTATTGGCGGAGAACGTCCCTGCCGCAGTTAAGCTTGCAAGCACAAGATAGGTATCGCCGGCGTCTGCTCGCAAAAAGGTTGAAACAACATTGGCAGCCAGACCATTCACGAATCCGACGCTGCCGCCTGCGGAATGAGATCCAGTGCTTGTAACCGTGAATGGAAGGCCAAAGATCTGCCATTGGCTTCCGGTGCCGATTGTGTTTATATTTAGTTCAAAACTAACATTGACAAGCCTTCCAAGTTTTGTGTAGTTGCCAGTATTCTTTATGTAAGTCGCGGTTCCTCCAACAGTAGGAGTCCACGTCCCCTCCTCATAGTCATCAAGTGCATTTGCTGCTGCAGTGTCTCCGTTGAAGGTTAAACCACCACCAGAAATCCATCTACCTCTTTCAGTTCCACCAGATGTAAATGCGATTGTATCTGCACTTGGAAAGAATAATCCAGTATTCGTATCTCCGCTTGGTGCAATTGATGGAGCACTCGTGCTACCTGCGGAAACCGTTGCAATTCCAGAAATAACTAATCCAGTTGTACTATTATCAGTAATAGTAGTAACACCAGTCAGAACAGAACCTGCTGCCTGAATGTTAATTGCTCCAGTAATACCTGTTGAACCGTTAATTGATACTGGCATTTATCTTTCCTCCTTATACGATAGTCCAGGTAGAACCTGATGGAATAGTTACTATAATACCTGTTGCAATTCCGACAGGACCGGCACTCATCGCATTTCTACTTGTACTAATAGTGTAATTTGCTGTGACTTCTTGATCGTTTTCATAAAAAATTCGATCACTTCCACCACCAGTAGCACCACCAACAATTGTAATAGTCGAAATTCCAGCAGATGCAGTTGTTAATGTTGCACCTGATGAGAAATTAATTGCAGTAATTGAAGTTCCTACTGAACTACCTGCTTGCTTCAATTCAATTCCAGAAACAACACCAGATAGATTGCTTCCATTACCATAATATGTAGTAGCAGTTACAACACCAGTGACATTGAGATTTCCAGTAACATTAAGTTGTCCGCTACTATTCCATGAAGGACCACCAGTTGAAAGTTTTGCCGGTGTTACTGACCCATCTTCAATTGTATTGACTGGAACTGCAGGTCCTGATGATATAATTGAACAATCTAAAACTGCTGCCGGTGCAGTTGTAAAAGTAATATTAGAACCTGATATTGTATAATCTGTAAGTGGTTTTTGAACAATACCACCAAGAACCACACGAAGTTGTTGTGCATTTGCAGGAATATATGCAATAGATGCTACTGTTAATGCAAATGTTTGAGTTGAACCGTTAAATGAACCAGAAATATCATCAAGAATTTTTATTTGATTTGAAGATGCTGCTGAATAACTTTGCCAAACAACACCGTCCCACTGATAAGAAAAACCAGATGTAGTATCAGTATAAACTTGATTCAGTGTTGGTGAATCTGGGAAATTTAACGCCATCTTATTATACTTTTTAGGTATTTATTATTTTTTATCAGATAGATCTTTGATTGCTTCAATTAAAACAGCAATCAAACCATTATAATTTACAGACAGAACTCCATTTTCTTCTGATACCAATTCGGGAAATACTTCTTTAATTTCCTGAGCAATTACACCTTTCGATTTTTCATTACTATCTTTCCAAGCAAAATCAACACCTCTTAGTTTTTTGACCTTATCTAAGGCATTTTCTACGGTCGCAATATCCTTTTTCAAATTCTCATCAGAAGATGAGTTTACATAAGTTGCTGTCAATCTACCTGTTGAAGGATTAAAAGTTAATTTTGTTGTGGATACTTTAGAAGATGTTACTGTTCCACTTGTTATTGTTGTAAATAATGGATAAAAAGTTGAGTTGGTTGAGGTATCATCAGCAACTGTAGATCCTGCCCCAGTCAGTCCACTACCATTACCAACAAAACTGGTAGCAGTAATAACTCCTGAGGAATTAATATTGTTTACGGTGAGACCTGTCGAGTGTAGAGTATTTGCTCCTATTTGAAAACCATTTGTATGGTGAATGGTAACACCAGTGCCCACATTAACTTGGTTGCTAGTGCCATTAAGAGTAACCGAACTTGTACCAATGGTCAGGATACCAGTTACTCTAGCATCTCCATTAACAATCAGAGCAGTGGTAGCAGTTCCAGTGTTAATAATTGCACCACTGCGAGCGGTAATAAGACCAACAGAATCTACGTTTGTTACATCTTCATAAATTAAAGTTCCACCTACAGAAACATTACCAGTAAAGGTAGCAGCAACGCCAATTAAATTGCCGTAAATTGTAAGATTATCTGCTGTAGATATCCCAACCCCACCAACTAATTGTGCCTTTGTCTGTGACATTATGACTTTATAGTTCTTTTAGTTATTTAGACATAATAAAAAAGAGGGTTCTATCCCTCCGTCATAAACTTACTTTTTTGTAAAGCAAAACATTTTTTGATTTCTAGGATGATTCCAATCTCCTATGTAATCACAACTCCAAAATTCAGAAATAATAGGATCCTTTGCAATGTATTCTATTTGAGATCTTTTATAATGAAATGGATCCGATGTATGAGAACTTACAATACTACCATCCCAAAGCACTCTATCATTTAAATTTTTTTCTTCTGGAATTATCCAAAAAGTTACAAAAAATTTTGCGTCTGACTTAAAATAGTCCTTTATGTTTAATAAACAACCGTACAAATGATTGATAGTTAAATGAGTAAACACTGATTGTGATATTCCCATATCAAACTTTACATCTTTGAAATTTAAACTAAAATCAAAACTAATACAAAAATTATTTTTTTGTATTTTATTTTCTAACCCAGCATTTGGAACTTCTTTTTCATATCCCATATCAACAAGATATGAATTTATGTCTTGTCCATAATAATTATTTTCGTCCAAATACTCAATTAATTTTATACCACCTCGCAAACATCCACATCCAATATCTAAAAACTTATGATGTGGTTTTAAACCTTGGGAAGTTAAAAAATCTATATGCAACTTTCCAAACTCTTCCCACTTTCCACCAACCCAATTTCTGTGGTCTATAAATTCAAAAGTATCTTCCTTCGAAGTCTTATAGTAACTGTTCATATCAATCTAATAAGTTATCTTTGACCTTTTCTAACTCAGAATCTTCTAATTTATAAAGGTTAATTATCAAATGAATTCTATGCTCATTGCTTCTATTGAAAACCGCATGTTGTAATGTATTATCAAATTCATACGATTTGCCGGTTATCCAATTGTATTCACGTCCATTAATCCAATAAAAAACATTTTTATTTGTTTGAATGGGGACATGAATCCTATGACATCTTTCTAAAAATTCTCCTTGGTCAATGTGGTATCTAATTATACCTTGAGGATGTATTCTTGAAAGAAAAGATGCATGATAATTGAAATCATAATAATCTTTAAACTTTTCTAAAATAGGTTTAATAAGAGGATAATACTTATCAAACAATGGTCTTTTTTTAACCGACCATAAAGCTTTATTTGGATTCAGATGACATTCTGAAGAATGGAAAATAGGAATACTTGAAGTGTCGCACATACTCGGAACACTTTGTCGATAATCATCAACATACCAATCATTTTCATCAATATTATTTAAAATATCATTGATGATATTAATGTCAATATCACAAATTTCTTTTTGGTCTACGTCTAGTTTCATAATTTTTTATTTACCAAAGATATTTAAATCTTTTATAGTCTTCTTTATAAAATTTTCTTACATATCCTTTTATATTTTTGTTTAGTTTATATTTGATTTTTGTTTCTCCATCAAATCTTTTATATTCAATTTTTGTTAAATCTATCTCTATTTTTGTTTTATCGAAAACCCATTTTTTAAATTTTTTACCAAATCCCCATTCATATTTCCAATAATGTGTTTTTGGAGAAATGAATTTATTTTGCGGAAGAAACCAATTATTATGATAACTTTGGAGATTTATTTCTAAGTTTACAAATTCAACAAAGGAATCGTAAGAATTTAAAATATTATTATAGTCAATTCCATGCAATTTATGCATGTTACTTAAGCATGAATTGAACTTATCATACGGATTTCTTACAACAGTTAAGTGAGGTATATTTTCAACGCCCAAAAATACATTATAAAGTGGATAGTGTAAATGTGTTACATCGATACCATCAAATCTATGTTCATGAATTCTGTGGTATTTACATTCTATATTACTTGAATTTTCAAAAAGGGAAGATATATATCTTCCCCCAGTTCTAGGAATATGAATAAAATAACAAAAATTATTTTTTTGAGAAAATATTGCCATTAATTTCCACGGTCAAATGCAAAGTTTGCTCTAAGTCCATCTGCAAGAACATAGTGAAAAAATACTTGATGATAATAAAGTCCTTCAATTTCTACTTTTTTACCATACCAAGTTTTTTTATATTCTCTAGGAAGTGATTCACGCCAATGAGGACGTTCACATCCCTTATAAAGCATTCCATCACCAGGATTTAAAATAACAGAACGATTCTCACCTTTTTTAATAATTTCTGTCTTATTCTTAGGATCATCGTAAGTATCTGGAGTTTTAATCCAAATAGGCCATGGATTACTCACATTGTTACTAATATGAACAGTTACTGAAATTTCGCACGCAGGACGATCGGCATGATTAGTCAGTTCTTGTCCTGGATTATAAAAACGATCATAATAATAGGTATTATAAAGTTTTTTACCAATTGCTTCTTCAAGTTTTAGACGAATTTGTGAGTGCGCATACTTATAAGGTGGAAAATAGTATCTTGAAGTTGATCCTTCCACTTGATTTTCTACTGGAATGTAATCAAATTTTTCAATTTTTCCATGATAAGTATATTGACCTTTAACCAATGGAGGATCGCAATAAAGATCTTTTGGATCCCACAAATTTCTTAAAACTAAGTATCCATTTTTATCAAATTCTTCATTATTTGTTTGTGATGTTCCTGCATTGAATCTTTCTTGAAAGTCAATGTCTTGCTGTGTCATTCCTTCTGCCATAATACTCACCTCATGTGATTGAAAATATGTTCTGATGTTTCATTGCAAATTATTTCCATATTAATACTTATTCTATATCCATCATTGTAACATCTATTTGGTTTGTGATTTAAATTGTCTGGAAAAATAATCAAATCGTAATTTTTAATTTTATATGTTAGTAATTTTTTATTTAATTCAAAATCAATCGTCACATTGTCTTTTTTAGGAATATTAAGATAATAAACTGCATTAATTGTTGAAGAATTTATATGATTATGCCACATTTCTACAAAGTTTGATTTATCACTCACATATGCCCAACAACTTTTTGACAAATTTCGATTTACTGTAAAAACGAATTTTTTTTGACAAAGTTTGTAGAATTTTAAATATAAATTTTGGAAAAAATTTTGATAATCGTCGTTTATGCAAAAATTGAAATTTTTTTCTTTATTTTTGTGATATAAACTTTTATTTTCTAAAACTTTTTGTATTATTTTTTTCTTTTGAAAAATAGGAACGTGAAAATTTCTAACCAAATAAACTGGAAATTCATCATTCAATCTGATCATTTCCAACGTGGTCCAACTGTCCAACCAACAATACTTTTACGAACACCTTTAGTTACTTTCTGAACTCGATGCTGTGCTCTAGAATCAAATAGAATAATAGTGCCACGTTGTCTTGGTGCAACATATGATTTTCCGGATTGATCAAGAAGTTGAAGATTTCCACCTTCATAAGTATCGGGATCAGAAAGAAGCAAACTAAAAGAAAGTTTTCTTACTTTTTCACAATTTGTATTTAAAAAATCTGACGTAGCTTCTGGAGAATTTACACTAACTCCCGTAGATTGTGGTTTGTAAAAAGTTTCCAATCCAGCATCATTGTGCCAACCATAATATTCACCTTCACCATATACAGTATATTGAAGAGATTCCCCATCAATATTTGACAGATCATATAAGAAATTTTCACGATTTGCTCTTTGCACATAATGCCAAACAAATCCAGCAACCCAATGAGTTGTTGGAACCCATGTATTTTTTGCGTTTCTTTTATCTTTATCTACCGTCCCATAATTTCCACCACCAACACGAGAATCTTGCAGTTGATCATCAAAAGTTTCTGCAAGATCTTCTTCAATGATGTCGATAATTTTATTTGGGAGTCCTGTATAAAACCAAATCGATTGATATGCCATTGTAGAATAATTTAATCAACTCCATTATATATGTTGCAAATCAATCAGTCAATTAAAGATCTATTAAGTCCCATTCAGCAGTATCTAAATTAAATTGATATGTTTTGTTATTCTCTCTTTCTAAAGGCGTTAATAATGGTTGTACAGGCATTAATACATAATTTTGAATTTTTTCATACCAGATATAAGAATATCCTTGTTTTATTTGATCCTCAGATAACTCTGGACTTGGAAACGGAGGGACCCATATGATATTGGTTTCGTCAAGTATCCAAGATTCGCATGGTTTTGGTGAAATAAATGCGTCCAACTCCGAAAGATATAAATCTCCAAGAGCTGGATATTTACCTCTGAACAAACCATTATATGAACACTGTTTCCAAGTATATTGATCTGCTTCAGGAATCGTACTTAGAATGTGATTTAATCCTAAACTTTCTTGCTCTACGTTATTTTCATCAAGTAAAATTTCATTGTCAAGGTAAGTTACATATTCAACAATATTATTGTCATTTATTTTAGCAAAATGTGCCATTTTTATATACTCCTATATCAAAGATTTTGAACTTTAGCGTATCTAATAATAACAATTCCACTATTTCCGTTACCAGCTGAAGGTGCTGGTCCATAAGTTGTATGATTTTGTCCGTGGCCGCCACCACCAGTATTTGCAGCACCAGTTCCTAATGCTGGAGTGTTTCCTGTAACTGGAGCATAATAACCAGGAGCTGTACCTCTTCCATTTCCACCACCACCATAATATGCTCTAGTTGGTGATGCCCATTTCAAATACATACCATCTACACCAAAAGCAGAATTCCATGCACCTGCGTAATAAAAACCGCCTGAATTAGTAGGAACACCTCCATAATTTCCTCTACAACTAATACCACCTCCGCCAGCGGGAATTTGTTGAAATGGAGAATATCCCGTTTGATAACCCCAAAAAGTATTTCCAGCCCCTCCTTGATTTGGATCGGATGGCGCAGCACCACTATACAGGCTGTTAGAACTGCCAGCCTGTCCAGAACCACCACCACACCCACCAGGTCGGGCTCTTGATACAACGCCAGGAACATTCGGAGGAATATTCGAACCCCCACCTCCACCTCCACCACCAAGAGCTGTTAATGTTCCTGGAGCACTAATCGAAGGTGGGCATTGGAGGGTTGTATCTGACCCGTTAGTTCCGGCAAGTGAATAGAAAGATTGATAGTAGCCTCCCGTGTTGCCACCACCACCAATAGAAACTGAATAAGATCCCGATGCCCAAACTCTTGCATATTCTAAAATATGTCCACCGGCACCTCCACCTCCACCATTACCTTGTGGAGTATATTGTGGATTAGTTCTACCATTTCCACCTCCACCTCCACCACCAATCAAAAAGTAATCAATAACTGCTCCATTGGTGCTTAATGTAAATGTGCCAGGACTTGTGAATGTGTGAAGAAAATAAAATCCATCCGCAGAAGTAGTCTTAGTTCCTCCAGTAGCACTAATTTCAGCACCCCCACCAGCAGCGACCCACGCAGATCCATTCCAAACTTGAAGTTTAGAATCAGTGGTACTATAGATTATATCTCCAGTTGCCGCCGATCCGGGTCTAGTTGGGTTCGAAAAGGCACCTACGTTTGCACTTTGGAATATACCTTTTCTATTATTGTCAACAACTTCGTTTCCGTTAATTTTAATAGCCACTTACTTTTTCCCAAAAATAAAAGACATTTTTTTTGTTACCATTGTCGTGTCTCCACTAGGTATGAGTAATATTATTTATTATTCTATTAAAAAGTTCATCAGAAGTTTCTATACATGTTATTTCCATATTTATCGAGATTCTCCATTCATCATCAATATCATAATTATTGATTTTATGGTCCAAATAATCAGGAAATATTAATAAGTCATCATTATTTGGTTTATATGTAAAAATTTTATCATCTTTAAAAAAAGAAATTGATCCTTTTTCATTTGTAGCTAATTTTGGCACATTTAAATAATATACTGAGTTTATTGTTGAAGTATTAATATGGTTATGTATTACTCCAAGACCATGATTAGATTTGTTACTGCAGTAAGAGTATATTGGTTGATAATCCCAAAGAAAATGGCAATCATTGAACATATGTCTGGTTATATCTTTAAATTTTTCATATGATGTTTTAAAGAAATTATCATAGTCAAAATCAACTAAAAAGCTGCCACCGGAATGGCCAAAATGATTTTTTTTCTTGCAATACAATACTATAGATGATAAATGATTTCTTAAATTATCATCTATAGTATTAAAATTTTCAATTAAAAAAATTGGAAAATCTTCACTTAGTTTTTGAATATTATAATTCATAATGATATACCTAAAACTTTATTTCTGGATAGTATTTTTTATAATACCAATGATTTTCATTTAAAATAATTTCTTGAATGTCTTCTCTAAGTTCTGAAAAATTATTTACATCAAAATTTTCTAAAATTTTATTTTGAATTTTATGACACCCATAAGGTTGATAGGGATTGTCGAAATAAACTCCTTGTTTAATATTATCTAGATCGTGATGATAGTTTGGAAGATTTAAGAATTCATAGATTTTTTCCAGTTCATTTTTTGTATTTGAAATTAAATCTTCATATCTACAAAAAAGAATTTTATTTCTATATGATTTTGGAATATCTATTAATTCTTTTAGTGCAAATACTGCATCTTTGATATAAGGTAAATTAAAAATATGATCAACTCTTTGCATTTGCAAATCAAATCTTACATCTTTTTGTATATTTTGTTTATTGGTAAATAAACTATTATTGTGAATTTTTTCAAATGAATTCACAACTCCTCTTAAATCACGAATCAAAATTATAATTTTCATTTCTGGAAATAATTTAAAATTATAATCTAAGTTTTTTATCCAATGCCTCGATTTGTCGATGAATATTTTATCTTGAGGGCAAATTTGATTTATCCATGCTTCAGTTCCTTTCTTACAAAAATCAATAAAACAATCAGAAACTTTTTCATGAGGTAATTGAAAATGATGTATATTTTGTTCTATAAATTCTTTATTCCAATTAAGTAAATTGGAAACTTCCGAATCTGGTCCAATTTCAAATATCGGATTTTGATCTAAAAGATACAATAATAAGGTAGACCCAGATCTTGCAAGACCGGTAAGTGGTAATAAGTTCATGTCAAATTCTTTGCACCTTTTCTAATTCATAATCTTCTAATTTATAAAGATTAATGACTAAATGAATTCTGTATTGATTGCTTTTATTAAAAACTGCATGTTGCAGTGTATTGTCAAATTCATATGATTTTCCCCTTAACCAATTATATTGCCTACCATTGATCCAATAAAAAACATTTTCATTTGTTTGAATAGGAACATGAATTCTATGACATCTTTCTAGAAATTCTCCAACATCAGAGTGAACCCCAATTGATCCATAAGGTTTTACTCTTGAAAGAAAAGATGCATGATGATTATAATCATAATAATCCTTAAACTTTTCAAGAATAGGTTCTATGAGAGGATAATACTTATCAAATAATGGTCTTTTTTTAATACTCCATATAGCTTTTGGATCTTTTCCACATTTATCCGAATGAAAAATAGGAATACTTTCAGTATCTTGCATATTATAAGCATCACGACGGTAATCATCAACATACCAATCGTCTTCATTTATGTTGTTTAAAATGCCATCAACAACATCAAGATCAATATCACATATTTCTTTATATTCTACCTCTAACTTCATAAGATCAATAAAGGAATATTTATTGATAAAAAAAGGAGGATTATTCCTCCTTTTAATTGCTATTAAATTTGATCTAAATCCCAACTTTGAGATTCTTCATTCCACGAATAAAATTTTCCATCATTGGGATATGAAATTGGGGGTTGCCAACTCATAGATCCATCATCATAACGAACAGCAATCCAAGATGGATATGGACTCTTATCTTGCCTTGTAGTCCATTCAAGAGTTCTTTGCTCCCACTCATATCTGATAATTGTATCATCCACTAATTCATATTCTGGTCTTGGGATGGGAGGAATCCACTCAAGTTTGTTAGAATCAAAAATCCAATTATCAAAAAATTTTGGTGGTATAAAAGCATCTAAATTTTCGTCATAATAATATCCGATACCAGCATATCTAACCCTAAAATTGTTATTAATGGATGTCTGCTTCCAAGTATAATTTTCAGAGTCGGGAATTGTATCATGAATATACTGAATACCCAATGATTCTTGTTCTACTCCATTTTCATCAGTTATAACTGAATTATCTATTGGAGTGACCCAAATGACAACATTATTTTGATCTAACTGAGCAAAATGTGCCATGTCAATTAACCCCTCTGATTAGTCAAGTATCTGATTAATACTGCACCTGGACCGGCATTAAAAGTTGCAGGTGGTGAACCTAGAGTTGCTGGATTGTTGTAGTTGGGATTTCCGGAGGAATTGGAATACCCCCCTCCAGATCCATACGCACTTCCATACAATGGCCAGGTGGCGCCAGCGACCGATGGAACGCCAGGCGCGATGCTTGCTGAATGAGATCCTCCACCGCACATAACAGTTTCCGAATTTACATTCGTTCCTCTAACTGCGGCGGGTAATCCCCATTTAACTTTAAAACCATCACCCCCACTAGTTTTTCCTTGGAAGGGACTATATCTATTCTGACTAGATCCAAAAATACTATAACCACCACCACCAGTAACAGCAGTTCCGCCACCATATGGAGGAGCTCCTGGATATCCTTGACCCGGAGTTCCACTTCCAGCTCCATTATATGGATCTCCTCTACCACCACCAGAACCTCCTGGCCTTCCAGAATATGCCCAGTTAGCTCCACCACCACCTCCACCACCAATAGAAGTTAATCCATTAAATGATGTATTTCCTCCATTATTTCCTTGTGTTGTTGTATTTCCTCCAGCAGCTCCAATACTAATGGGATAGGTTCCTGGACTAAGTGTAGTGCTTCCGGTAATTAAACCACCAGCTCCACCACCTGCACTACCACCAGAACCTCCACCTCCAGCAATAATAGTATATTCGATAGTAATTGGATTAGTTGTGCTTACTACAAAATTTGTAGGGGTGTCAAATACACGAGTGGTATACTGTCCGTCAGTATATGCAGTTCCTCCACTAAGAAATGGATTAATATTTACTGGAGTAGAATCAGCTGCATTTACCCACGATGATCCATTCCAAACCTGAAGTTTGGAATCGGTGGTACTATAGATTATATCACCAGTTGCTGCAGATCCGGGTCTAGTTGGGTTCGAAAAGGCACCTACGTTCGCACTTTGGAATATACCCTTCCTACTATCATTAATAACGTCTGTTTCGTTGATTTGAATGGACATTTACTTTCTCCTTTGTTACACCCAAGCGGATCCGTTCCAAACTTGAACCTTTCCAGTAGTGGTATTATAAATTACATCACCTGTTGCTGGAGATCCTGGTCTCGTTCCATTAGAAAACGCTCCAGCATTCATACTATTGAAAATACCTTTTCTACTGTCATTGATAACTTCAGTTCCCAAAATTTCTATGGCCATCTTCGTGTTTCCACTCAGCTAACTACAGTATTTATCAAGATTTGTTCTCCAATTCTTCAACTCTGGCAGTTAGTTCTTTAACTGCTTCGATAAGAACACCAATAATACCATTGTAGTTCACAGTTTTTGGATCAGTGTTAGTAACGAGTTCTGGCAATACCTGCTCAAGTTCTTGTGCGATTATGCCATAAGATGCTCTACCATCCTCTTTCCAATTAAACTTAACACCACGAAGATTATTAACTTTATCCAGTGCATCCTCAACTGTAATAATATTTTCTTTCAATGAAGAGTCGGAAGATGAGTTAAGATCAGTTGCAGTTAGAGTTCCTGTAGATGGATTGAAGGTTAATTTAGTCGTTGATACCTTTGTTCCAGTTACAGTTCCTGAAGTAATTGAACTGAATAAAGGATAGAATGTTGAGTTTGTTGCAGTATCGTTAGCAACCGTTGCACCTGCTCCAGTGAGACCAGATCCATCACCGACAAAACTTGTAGCAGTAATAACTCCAACAGTTATACCAGAAGAATTAATTGTAACTGCAGTTCCTACTCTGAACGTCGATGCGGTTATAATACCAGTAGTATTAACACTATTTACAGAAAGACCTGTAGAATGTAGTGTATTCGATCCTACTTGAACACCATTTGTATGGTGAATGGTAACACCAGTGCCCACATTAACTTGATTATTAGTACCATCAAGAGTAACTGAACTTGTACCAATCGTAAGAATTCCAGTAACTCTAGCATTTCCATTAACAATTAATGCGGTTGTTGCAGTTCCAGTATTAACGATAACACCACTTCTGGCAGTAACTAATCCAACAGAGTCGATATTGGTTACATCCTCATAAGTTAATGTTCCTCCAACAGAAACATTTCCAGTAAAGGTAGCATTTGTTCCCGTAATGTTGCCACTAAATGTAGAAACTCCAGTGACATTAATTCCACTTGCATTAACATTAAGAACAGATGAACCAGTTGATACAAATGTCAATTGACCATTTGTTGGTGAAAATACACCAGTTGTCGAATCTCCATCAAAATACCAACTTGGCGATGATGCAGAACCATCACTAAATGCAATACCACCGGAAAGTGCAGTAATAATACCAACGTTAAATGGTGAAGAATCGATCCAGAATGCAGATGATCCTACACCAAGAACTGATTCGTTATAATATATGAAGGTTCTTCCATAATCAATGTGGAAGAATAAGTCTCCATTTGATGGAGATGGATCTATTGATGCTGGAGTTCCTGGGAACGTGGAACCAATTCCAATGGCGCCTCCACCTCCTCCACCACCTTGGAAGAAGACTGTAGCAATTCCTGAAGAAGAATTATAGTATCCAGTGCTGACTCCAGGACCTCTAAATTCAATAAAAGTAACACCAGAACCAATTAAGGTATCTCCAGTTTGAATTCCTATACCATATCTTTGACCATTTTGATATAGAGTTCCATTAAAATATAAGTTTTGTCCAGCATAAAGATTACCACCAGTAGTGGTAATTCCGCCAGTAGATGATAAAGTTGTAATTCCAGTTGTCTGGAGATTAGTTAAAGTTCCATTAGTTATATTTGCAGTTGCAATCGTACCAACGCCAGTGATATTGATATTGGTTGAACCAATACTTGCCGAAGTAAGATTACTTATAGTTCCATTGGGTACATATGCAGTTGCAATCGTACCAACGCCAGTAATATTAATATTTGTCGAACCAATACTTGCTGAAGTAAGATTACTTACAGTTCCGTTAGGTACATATGCAGTTGCAATAGTCGCAATGCCACTGATATTTAAGTTTCTTGCATTAAACTCATCAAATCTTAAATCATCTGCAACATATAAGTCACCACCAACATAAAGATCTCCTTGGAAAGTACCAACACCAACAAAAGTTGATACTCCAGATACGTTTAAACTATCTAACTCAGTATGACCAGTTACGTCTAGACCGCCATTTGAGTCTATTGCTCCCGTAAATGTCGATACTCCACTTACAACTAAACTTGTAGCACCAATTCCGTTAGCAGTTATGTTTCCAAGATTTGCAGTGGTTGCTGTGAGTGCTGCACTTACAACTACATCAGTGGCACCAATACCACCAATTACATGTAGTTTATGAATAGCAACTGTAGTGCCAACACCAACTCTATTTGTATCACCATCTGCAACAATAAGATTTGATTTTACCTCAAGACCATTTTTAACGACAAAATTTTTGTTAATTGCCATGAGGTTCCCTTTCCCCTCTTTTATGAGATTACTTTTTTATATTTAGACGAATATCAGTCTTCCTGTTCCAGATGTCCATTTATAATATCTGTAAGAAGCGTCGGTAGTATAAGTCACACTTCCAGTTGTAATTGCTGGTAGATATGCAATTGAATACTTAATAATAATAACTCCAGATCCACCTCTTTGACCATTTTGATTATTTCCTGCTGCTCCACCACCTCCACCTAAACCATCAGTTCCTGGTGTTGGAGATCTATAAGCAGTTCCAGTAACTCCTATTTGAATTCCACCATCTCCTCCACCACCAGATCCTCCAAGTCCACCACCAACTAAACCTTGACCCGTATCGTAATATTGACCGCCACCACCTCCTCCAGCATAGATTACTGAAGATCCAGTAAAATTCGAGGTTACTCCACTACCACCATTTCCTGCAGCAGCAAATGCTGAAGTTTTATCAGTGCCTGCTCCGCCAGCACCACCTCCTCCTCCACCACCAGGATATGAAGGTGATCCTCTATTTCCATATCCACCAGAATATCCCTGTCCAGAAGTTCCAGATCCACCAGATGTAGTATAAGGAGGATTATCTGTAGGAGATCCACCTCCACCAGATCCTCCACTAGAACCATTAGATCCGTAGTTGGATCCAGCACCACCACCAATTGCAGTGACACTTAAATTAATGCCAGTAATTATAGAGTTTCCCCCATTGGTTGGACTTGTACTTTCTCCAATAGTTCCACTACCACCATTACCAACACTTATATCAATGATGGGGATGTAACCTGAAAAACTTCCAGTGAGAAATCCTCCTGCTCCCCCACCACCACCTAAGTAACCTCCACCTCCACCTCCTCCTACAAGGAGATATTCGATAGGAGGAACTTGAGATGGTCCCTGAGTAAGTAATGTTTGAATAATAGCCATTAGGTTAATCCTGCTCCACTAACTATAAAGTCATTTGATCCAATACAGACAACTGTACATAGACCTTTTGCTAAAAGAGTTCTACTTCCAGTGCTTCCAGTAACTACTTGAGTAAGTGTAACTCCAGAAGGAGAAATGCTCATGCTACCACTGTGCTTATTGTAAATTGTAATCACATCTCCAACATTGAATACGTTAGAAGGAATTGTAATTGTTCCACCACCAGTGCTAGTTACGATCTTTCCAGCATCCGTTGCAAGTAATGTATATGGGAAAGTTTGATCATTTGTAGGAACAGATCTTACACTTCCTTTAGAGTCAAATACTGAAGATCCTGCACTTACGTTTCCAGAAATTGTAGCACTTGCACCAGTAATTGCTCCAGAAATTGAAGCACTTGCTGCAGTCAGAATACCAACAACATTAACATTATTTGAAAGTGTTACATCACCCCTAAAGGTAACAGTATTGCTATTTCTTGGATATGAGAATACAACTTCATCAGTTCCACTGACTCTTCTGTAGAATGATACCGTATCTGCAGTTTCTCCAGTAGCAAACGAAGGAGATAGGTCTCCATTATAGAATACACCACCACCATTTGTAGAACTGTCACCTACAAACAAATAACCAGTTCCATTTGCATTTCCATATGCTTCAAATCCTGCTTCGTAGTTATCACCTGCAAGAGCTCTTACAAATGTATTTGCTGCTCTTACATCACTTCCAACTACAATGTCTCCGTTGAAAGTTGAAATTCCTGCAGAGAATGTATTAATGTTCGCAGTAGGAATATTTGCACTTGTGATGTTTGCAGCAGCTGCTGTTAAACCACCACTAATGTCAACTGCTGCATTAATATCAACAGTTGAGTTGAATGTTGAGATTCCAGTATTAACAATAATTCCATTATCAATGTCAATTCCTTGATTAATATAAACAAGTGAATTAAAGGTTGCAATTCCAGAAACTTGCAGAGAACTTGGAGTTGAAGCACCAGCAAATTCTAGATTAATAGTTGAAATTCCACTAGTGTTATCAAAGGTCTTGGTAATATCAATTGTCGAAGAACTGAAGTTGACTGCAGTTGAAATGCTGAATGCACCACCACCCGTTGCAATACCGATAGCATTTGTTGGAACTGCACCTCCAGAAGCAATTGCACCGAATTGTTCCCAAACATTATTAGTAGTATAGACCCAACCAAGTGAACCATTTGATGATGGGTTTGCTCTATAAACAACGTCCCCAGGATTTCCCGCAAGTGTTGGTTGCGTATTACTTACACTATATTTTCTAGAAACAGTTACATCGCCTTGTAAGAACAGTGAGTTTGCTTCAATACCTTTATCCGATGTTGAAGTTAACTTATTGTTGAAGACAACAGGACCATCAAACTCGGAGATGATATTATTATCAGTTCCACCTTCAACTCTTATCGAACGACTAATGGAAATTTCAAGTGGTGTAAGAACGTCAAAACCAATATTAAATGCGCCAGTGGTTGGATCTTCACCAGTTACTGAAGGAACAGGTGCATCAAAAACTTCCTCCTGGCCAGTATTAGAACTTACTCTCTTATTACCAACATAGAAGTCACCATCAGCATTCATACCAGTGAATACAACTACACCACCATCTTGCTTATTAGATTGTGCAAGAAGTTCTTCTTGAGCTGTAATTGTACGATCTTGTCTTTCTGGGAATGCAGTTGAATAATTACCAGGACCGAAACCAAGATATTCAAAGGTATGTCCAGAAGCACGAATCAATGAGTTTCTGCGTAATTCAACTGGTAGGGGTTTAATTCTTCTTACAACTGCTCCAGATAAGTGAGTTTGTGTTGGTGAACCAAGAACACCTCTGAAGATAGAAACTGGGTTTCCTGATACAGTGGTCTTAATTCTTACAATCTCATCATCAATTTGTAGGTAGTCGCCAATCTGAAGGTCCAGATTGTCTACATCAGTAATGCTACAGATTCCTACAGTTCTTGTTGCGATTGGTGCGAGTAATGTTGTTGTAATTCCGGAGTAAATATACTCCAGTCTTCCGCCGATGTTTTCAGTTGCATCAGTGAGATTACCTGCATTTGAAGTAAATCCAGGATCATAAACATAGATTGTTCCAGTAGTTGATGGAGAATTTGTATTAACACCAATGTTTGCAATAAAGGTAGTTAATCCAACTACAGTGTTTACAATAAAGTCTCCATTATAAAGAGAGTTGTCTGCACCACCAATTCTTACCTTGTTGAATACGTTAAGTCCGTGATTCTGACTGGTTGTAATTGTTGCTAGTCCAACAACATTATCATAAACAAACGAAGATACGTTTAGAGCTTTTCCAGATACATATGCTACTGCATTTGACGTAATTGTAGATCCAAGACCAGTAGTGTTAGAAACCGAAATGGTGGATGCCGATGCAACTTGTATTTGATTGTGAGTCGAAATGCCAGTGATTCTATATGATGTATTGAATGATTCGTTACTGAAGTTTGATACTCCAAGAACATTAACTGTATCACCAACGTTATTATATACTTGAGTTACACTTACGATACCAACAATGTGACTTGCTGTAGTAGCAACGCCAACAACAGAGAATGAATGTCCAACCCCATAAGCACTACCACCATCCATAATGACAACATTAGTAAGTTGTCCAGAACTATCAAAACTAATTCTTGCAGTAGCATTAACACCCTGTTCAGTTCCTGCATATCCAACAAGTCTTGCATTATAAAGAGTTCCAGCAGTTCCGGAACCATAACCAAATCCAGTGCTTACAATACCGACTTTAGTAACTCTGTTAAGTCCATGATCAATCGTAGTATATAAAGTATGTGCAGTTCCTACAGAGTTGGAAATAATGTTTGTGAGTGCAATACCAACCCCAGTTGATCTGATTTGCTTCTCAAGAGTTTCTTTTGTAATACTTCTTTGAGGTTCGTTAATTACAACTTGACCAATTGGATCTGCGACAGCAAATGAACTTGCAGTCTTTGAATCTGATGTTGGATTATCTCTATTAACTTGGGGATAAAGATTTATAATTGGTTGTAGATAACTTAAACTATTAAAAGGAGTTACTGATGGAGAGTTTGATGCGTTAACAAGAAGTAGATGATAGATGCCATCTTGATCACCTGGTACATACTTTTGAATTTCTTGAGATCTGTAAACTACAAATGTATGTGTGTATTTTTTTCTCTTGAACGTTGGCAATGATGTTGTTCTCGTGGAAACATTATTTTGGAAAGTTCCCGGATTTGTTGTAATACCAACACTAAACTGTTTTGTGCTACTGATTCCAGCAACTGTAAATGTTCCATTGTATGCAGAGTTTGCAATACCAGTTGTATTGTTTGAACTGATAATGTTTATAATTTCAACTTGATCATTTACTTTCAGATTGTGTGGGAGTTCAGTATCAATTCTTGCAGTTCCACTAGACCAAGATGCTCCAGAAATAATTCTTGGGTTTCTGAGTTGTGATGAGTTTGTAAGTGTAACTGATCCTGGATTGAATTGATATGCAACTTCAGTATTTGATACTCCAAGAACACTACTTGATTCTTGAATTACATAACCATCAAGAGGTGGTCTTGCAGTGACTGAAGAATCTGCAGGAAGAACGAATCGTGCTCTATAGACAGTATCAATTAAACCACGAGTATCGGGTTTCCTAGTAATAAACGTTCTGGGAGTCGCTGCGCCTAGAGATCCAGTTCCAAGAGAAACAATCGTTGAGTAAATGTTATTTTCTGTAGATGCAGTAGCAACATTTACATACCACTGATTGTTTGTAGAATCATATTGAACTGGATGTCCAATATCTCCAGACTTCTTATCAGATACTCTACTTACAACATGAAGAATTCCACCCTTATCATTGATATTAATTTCAGAATCATTAACTGCATCATTAAGTGTCTTTGCAATCTTGATTTGATTTGCACTTACAATGTTAGTACCACTTGCAATTGCATAGTAAACTTGATTGCTATCAAGACCATCAGGAAGTTCACCACTTTCACTAATGACTCTAATTGTTTCTCCGTTAATAAAAGTGTGATTTTGAGTCAGAGTAAGAACATTGGTTGAAATACTATTGATTCCGACTTGTCTTCCTACCGTGTAGTCTTTTTCTGATGTAATTTCATTTGCTGTAAATTGAGTATTTGGCATGACAATTCGTGCCGAATACTGTGTTGATACTCCAGCATTTGAAATGAGAACATTTAAATTATCATTTACTTTTGCACCAATGCGATATCCTTCAATAACACCTTCTGGAGCAACACTCTCATTAGAGTACTCGTAAAGGAATAGTTTACTTGTGTTTCCGACAGATACTGTTTTTGCTACGTCAATAGAAATATATTCAATACTTGTCTCTTCAGATTCAAGATGCTTTGGAGGAATAATGTGAGTAATATATCCAACATCATCTCTTGGGAATGCAGAACTTCTGAATCCAGATGCACTAAGTGCCTTTGCTCCAAAGTTTGAGTTGGAGTTATTAATTGATTGATCACCACCAGAATTTGCTATGAAATGATTTGCATATCCAATCGCAAATACAGAAACAATCTGCAGATATGCATCATTATCACACTTAATGTGGAAGTTTTCATATTCAGGCTTAAATCGTGCTCTGGAATCTGAGTGAATATTTTCGTTTCCTGCAGCAGTATAATCCTGATAAGTTCCTGTAGTAGTATCGTATTTTACAAATGCTTTGTCATCTTTTTGCAGTCCAATACCAGTGAACTGCGCAACAACCATTGACTTAAATCCATCTGCTTTATTACCATCGGCATGAAGACCACACATACCAAAAACAGATCTCAATGAGATATTGAAGATATATGGTGATGCGGACGTGACGGTATCAACAGAGATATTGAGTGTTGCTCCAGATACTGTTGGAAGTGGATTTACTGGTGCATTTTGAACTTGATATCCAACTTCAGGATTTGCACCAGTTACATAAACTTCAGATACAACATATTGACCATCATAACCAGGAGCACCAACTCCATTAATACGAATTGGAGTATCTACATCAAGACCTTCTAGTTCACCTGATAGAGTAACTCTAATGACGTTGCTTGAAGTTACACCATCTCCTGCACGGATGCTGCTGATACCAACTTCAGCACCTCTTGAACCAACAATACGATATTCATCAACTTTGGTTTGAATATCAAGTGAAGATGAAGGATAATCTGGAGAAATAGGTCTGCCACTTGATGTTCCATAAGCAAGACCTACTTTCTCATAATACATATCCAGATCAGTACGATTTGTCGTATAGGTCTGGAAAGTATCTGAAATGCTTACGCCATTAACACCATCTGCATATTCAAAAGCAGTGAGTTTATGGTGTGAAAAATTGGGAACGAATGTATTTGTAGTATAATCCTTGAAGCATACTCCATTAGGATCTGCGTCTAAGAAAGTAAACTGCCAGAAGTAACAAGATCCAGTTACACGAAAGACCGCAGATCTTTCAATATTACTATTTTCTGGATTGGGAACATAAGTTGGACGGATTCTTGTTTTGCGAAGATCCATACCAATAATTGATGTTCCCCTTGGAACAATCACACCACCATAAACACTATTCAACTTATAAAGTGCATTACTTTCACTTTCTACACTGAAGTTAGTTGTTAAGTCAAATGGTGGGAAGTCTGATGAGGTTTGACCACTTCTAAGTCTATAATTATTTGATCCATCAGGAATCCATCCTGGACGGTTATCAACAATGTGCTCTCCAGGATAGAGCATAATTGTTGTTTTGGCAAATCTATCGTTATCAAGTCCCGCTTGATAAGAGAATCGTG
>Ga0129336_10000344_pt1 | contig 26941 bp, 28 predicted proteins | sample CPB6_02_DNA_FD_96878 | JGI IMG/M metagenome (GOLD analysis project Ga0129336, IMG submission 96878) | Freshwater to marine salinity gradient microbial communities from Chesapeake Bay, USA - CPBay_Sum_0.6_0.2_DNA | ecosystem: Environmental > Aquatic > Marine > Coastal | place: USA: Chesapeake... | reverse complement strand
TGAAGAAAGTAATTTGAGGATTGCCAGTTAAATAAACATCTTGTGCACCATATGCTACGAGTTGAAGAAGACCACCGCCCATTTATGCTATATTCTTTATACTATAATAGGAGAAAAAAAAAGCTGAAAATAATCGTATTGCTATACCTTTCAAAAATATTACAAATAATTTAATTTGAGTATGCAAGACCACCCATACCAGATAATATACGAAGAACATTGTAATTAACTGCATAAATATTTATACCATCATAAGAGATTGTAGTATCTGAAGAATTTTTAGGAGCAGGATCTGTATCAACAGAAAGAACTGCAGTATCAATTCTTGACATATTTAGAGTTCCACTTGGTTGATGATCTTCTGGTTTAAGAGCAAATGAGTATACATTGATCCCTTTGTTGAGAGGGATATTAGTATGGTGTTGATAAGGTTGTACAGAGTTGAAATATGTTCCTTTACGTTCTGCAAATCTGTCATTGCCATTTAATTGTAATAAACATGATAAGAAGGGGTTAGTAGCAGTGCTTATGGGTTGTATACCATATATATGGTTAGAAGCAGTAACTGTAAAAGCACTATTTGATTCTTCATTAAGGAGATCGTCAGAATTGAATTTATTTTGAGTTGTATAGTTATACCAATAACCATGTTCTGTAGAATCTTTCTTAGCAACCCAAATTAATTCTTTGCAAGGGTGATTGAAGTTAAGTTTAATGCGATTTCTTCCACCATTTAATGTTTCTTGTCCTGTAAACTGAAGTTGTTCAATAAGATATTCATGTGATAATTGAGCAAATCTACGTCTTTCATCAGTATCTAAGAAAACGTAGTCAACCCATATAGCAGCTTCAGAAAATTCGGGAACACTTGTAACAGTTCCTGAAGCAACACATTTTTCTTTGGTTTCAAATTCAATTTTAAGTTTAACTTCGTGATATTGTAAAGCAATTAAAGGAAGCGCTAACCCTACATTTCTACAGAACCAGAATTCAAGAGGGATATATAAATATGAACCACTTGAAGAGCTTACACCACTTACAATATCTGAATCTGCACCAACCATCATATCATATCCGTATCTTTTCCCAACAGGTAAAGAAAGTTCGTTCCAGATATATAACCAATCGGCATAATGTTTATCAATTTGTTGTCCTCCGATTTCAATAACAACAGACTTGATCATACGAAGCCCTAAATAGTTGACATATTTGGGTGTTCCGGCTACACCAGAAAGTCCAGGTACTTTGACTTGTAAATATACACGGTTAATTAAATCACCGTTGCGCGATATTTGACAATATACAGTATTGCCGTATCCAGGAGTTCCATTGAAGGTTTGCTGAATTGGTTCCATTGCGAAATTAGTATGGCGACGATAGACTACCTTGAAGAAAGTAATTTGAGGATTACCAGTTAAATAAACATCTTGTGCACCATATGCTACGAGTTGAAGAAGACCACCGCCCATTTATGCTATATTCTTTATACTATAATAGGAGAAAAAAATATGAATTAGTATACGAAGAAATTATACAACTTAGTATATAAAAACTTCTTATAAACATTCTTATATAATATGTTCAAAGAAAAATCATCAAAAAAGAAGCTTAATATAGACAATAAAGATGCTTCTACTTTGGATGCAATGCATAATAAAATGATCAAAACTTTTGAGGATAATAAGAATGAAATAGAAGAATATAAATCACATTTGAAATCTTACGAAGAAATTAATAACAATATAATGAATGAAATTGAATTATTAAAAAACAATAACGACAAAGATAAAATTAATCTATTATGGTCAAGTAATATAAATATTAAAGAAAGAATTATTGAAACCAAGAAGAAAATATATGACCTAAATTGTTTTGACGAAATAGATTATTATAATAATACATGCGATATATTATTTCAATATTATGATACTATTGAAAAACAATCCAAAATCAATAGTTTTGCCCCTTCTTCACTTATATCTTCTTATGCATCTATAAAGCCAAATATAAATAAGACATACAAGGGTGATACAAAAAAGAAGAAAATTATAGTTAATTCGGTAAATGTATTAGATGCTCTTAATAATTTGAATAAAACAGAACCTCTTGAAAAAAGCAGTAATTTAAATACAAGCAATATAGAAAAAACTTATTTGATTGATCAAACAGATAAAATTGCAGATAAGAGTTCTTTAGTTGATAAATATTTATCAATTATTAATAAACAATATGTTAAAACAATTGAACAAGACGAAATTGAGATATGCAAGATATGTAAAAATTCTATGACTTGCTTACAATACGATGCTATAATGATTTGTAATAGTTGTGGCTACCAAGAGTTGTTATTGGTAGAGCAAAATCGCCCTATATTAAAACAAAATACAAAGGATACTTCACATTTTAGCTATAAGAGAATAAATCATTTTAGAGAATGGTGTAATCAAGTTCAGGGGAAAGAGAGTACTGATATACCCGACGAAATATTTGAAAAAATATTAAATGAAATAAAAAAAGAAAAAATTATTGACACGAAAACAATCACTTATAATAAAATGAGAGACATATTAAAACGATTGCGTATTAATAAATATTATGAACATATTAATTATATAATAAACAGGATAAACGGAATACCTACACCACAATTTAGTCCAGAATTAGAAGAAACTCTATGTACTATGTTTCGTAATATTCAAGGACCATTCTTAAAACATTGTCCTAAAGATAGAAAGAATTTTTTGTCATATAGCTATGTATTATATAAATTTTTTCAAATTCTAGGATTATATGAGTATCTCAAGTATTTTCCATTATTAAAAAGCAGAGAAAAACTGTATGTTCAGGATCAAATATGGAAAAAAATATGTAAAGATTTAAATTATGAAGTTATACCATCTCTATAAAATTTCATAAAAAAATAATTAGTTTTACATTCCGTTAGGGAAACCTACCATACGGAAACCTGCACCAAGACCTACACCTTGACGAGCTCCGGCAGATACAGAGGGGGCTAGTAAATCAAGAACAGAGAATACACATGCAGCAGTTAAGCCAAGCATCCATATTTCTCCCCATTCTAATTTAGACTTAGGAAGAATGATTGCAACAAGTGCAACAATTAAACCTTCAAATGCATACTTTACAACGCGTATTAATGCTTCCCATACATCAATAGAATATTCCATTTTTTTCACTTATTCTTATACTATATTATAAGAATATTTTTTTATTTTAACATTAAAATTATATAAGATTTATATAAACAATAATATATAAAATGACTGATACGAATACAACAATTGTAAGCACTAAGGAAACAGATTATTTAGATGAAGATAAACCAATTAGAGGACAGAACTTTGTATTGCTTTCTTTTATTAGTCCGGAAGATATCTTGATGAATAAAGAGGTTTATTATTTCAATAAATTTTTGGAACAATTTGGAAAAGATATGAAAACACTTCTAGATGGCATTGGTGCAAAGTATCCTGATTCAAAAGAACTTATCGATACTATCAATCAAAATCACGCATATGTTTTTAACCCTAAAGATCTAAATGATCAATATAATTTCTTTAAATCTGTTAATTATAACGAGATTGAATCTAATTTTCATAGAGATAACAATTTTGTAACTACTATGCGTGGTATTAAAGTAAGAGGCGTTTTTGATACTATGGAAGAAGCAAAAAATCGCAGCGAATTTCTTAAAAGACTTGATAATAAATTTAATATTTATATTGCACAAGTAGGATGCTGGTGTCCATGGTCACCAAATCCAGATGCACTTGAAAATCAAGAATATGCCGAAACACAACTTAACACTTTAATGAAAGAGTACAAGAAGAATATGGAAGAAAAGGACGTAGTTTTTGAACAAAGAAGAGTAGCTCACATTGATAATCAAGAGGTTCCTGTAAATAATACATCATCAACAGATTTATCAGATATTCAGAAAAGTATTGAAGAAGTAGATACATGGAGTGCACAGAAACTTAACACTGAAGAAAATAATATTATCGATAATGAAATACAGGCCGAAGATACAAATAAATCCGAATAATTTTCTATTTTATATTATTAAGAAATGAAAGCAATAGCTATATTTTTATTATTTATTGGATCTTTATTAATTATACAAGGTTACTATAATAATAAAGAATTGTGTCCAAAAGATAAAGTAGTAATAAAATATGTTCCCCGAAATGTTTATGAGGAACAACTAAGTCCGGCGGAAAATTTACAAACATTTTATAAAAGTATGTTTGAAGATATTGTTCTTCCCTAAATGTAATAATTTTTATCCTTAATATAGTAAATGAATATATTGAGAAATATTGAAAAATCAATTACAGGTCATATTGAAGATCGTGCTAATATTAATTTAGACAAAACAAATAATATGATAAAAACATATTTTGAAAATAAACTTGAAATAGAAAATATTGAAAATCAAAAATATAATAAATATATGTCTTTATTTGAGAACGAAAGAATAAAGAATAATATAGAATATGATTTATATGTCAAACAAAGAAAAGAGTTACGAAACATATGGGAAACAACTAAAACAAAAGGGGCTTTATATGATATGTTAAAGTTTCCTAAACCAGAAATGAAGGAAATTCCAGATATATATTCTTATAGTATATTGCAAATTAAAGATACTAGAACACCTATTGTAAGTAATAAGCCTCCGGCAAAACCAGTAAAAGATAAACCTACTAAGCCTCCGGCAAAACCAGTAAAAGATAAACCTACTAAGCCTCCGGCAAAACAGGCCGATAAGCCTCCTAAAGAATGTCCTGAAGGAAAAATATTAAATCCAAAAACCGGTAGATGTATCAATGATCCTCAATTAAAAAAAAAGAAATAAATCTATAGATAAAAAATTATTATTATAATAGAACAAATGAAAGAAAATAAGGTTTTCAAAATGAAATGGACCTTCTTTTTCTTGGCGTTTGCTTTAGGTATTTTTTATGTATATATATCATCTCCTAAACCAAGAATTATTATTAAATATCCAACACCATATAATGCAAATAAAGTGGTATATCAAAATAATGAAAAATTATGTTATAAATATAGTGCGGAAGAAGTAAATTGCACAAACGACGCCTTGCCTCAACCAATAATGTAATTATTTTTTTAATATTATAAGATTAGGTACTATAGTACATTAATAAATGATTAAGGATAATCAATCAACATTAGCTATAACAATTCAAAGATTGTTTTATGAAGAAAATGGACAAATTGTTGTAAGTGCATTATTTGGCTTAGCACTTGCTCTTATATTTAGAAGAGTTTGTAAAGATAATTGTATTTTGTATTATGCTCCAGACATAAAGGAAATTGATAATAAAATATTTAAATTAGAAGATACTTGCTATAAATATAAACCATATTCTGTGAAATGTGATCATAATGAGAAAATATTAAAAAACTACGATATAAATACAAATCCTGAAAATAAAATAATTGATTACGGATTATTTTCTAAAATATTTTCATAATTGCGTTATATATATAATAATCAAAATATAATATAACATTAGATTATAAGAATGTCTATGTCAACACCGTTGAATACTTTACCCCTTAAAACACAACAATCAAATGAAGAAACAAGCGATATCAATGACCCAATGGTACAAGATGTATTAAATGAATTTCAAGAAGAACTTATGATATCAAAAACACACGATGAAAAACCACAACATATACAACCTATTTATCAACAACCGCCTCATCAACAACATATAAATCAAACTGCACAATTATATCATCAGCATCCACAACAAAACATGTATTCTGTAAGTCATAATAATAAAAACACTCAGTTTCCATATAATTATATAGATACTGAACTTATAAAAAAGACATTAATTATGGTAATTATTGTTATATTAATTTTTAATACAAGTATACTAGAAATGATATATGAGAAATTACCTCCTTATATAAATGAATATTTATACAATTTTGATATATATGTTAAGGCAGTATCTATATTTATTATATTTTATTCTTTAGCATTTTTTCAATATATTTAATAATCATAATTGTTAAAATTTTTTTGTTTTTGTGAAGAGAATATATTAAAATAATTAAATATTGAAAATAAAATTAATGAAAATGTAAAAAATATCATAAAAATCGTAAAGCCAAATAGTATCATATATGATGTATTATCAAATAGATTTTTATTTATGAGCGTTATTGATAAAACTACTATACAATATATTAAAACAATAGAAGAAATTACTGTAATAAACATATATTGGTTATTATCAGTTAATTTATATGACCACATTAATAGCATAGTAACAAATACTGATAAAGCAACATATCCAAATACAATAAATACATTTTTTATAGTATTATTATTCTCTTCTTCGGACACAAATCGTTCGTTTGTATTTTTCATTTGTTATTTTTCTATTTAAATATATATAAAATTATTTATTGATATATTTCATAATTTAAAGAACCAATATAAGAATCATATATAGAGTATCCTTGCATATGTATATGATTTTTATCTAATCCTTGTGATCCATATACCTTTTCATCTGCTACCCCCAGTATTTCATTATTATAGTTTTCTTCGTCAAAAATATTATTTTGAGCAGCCAATAAATGTTCTTCAGAAATGAAAGGTATCTGTGTTTTTAAAGGTTTATTATCTTCTTTTTGTTCATTTTGTATTTTACATGGTTTATCAAGAGAGCATATTAGTTTGTCATTAGACATTTTTTCTAGTTTTCCTTGAGTTTTATCATCATTACTTATTGCTTTTTTTTGTTTAAGTTCATTATTATATAATTTAAAATATAATACTAATAAACATAATGATAAAATAAATCCGGTAACATTATCAAATATTAGTAATATAATCATGGCCACTAAAGCCAAATACAATTGTATAGATGCATTCTTAAAAAGTTTAGGATAAGGGATCGTTGGATATAATATTATTATAAATAATAACACTAATGCCAAAAGTCTCAAAGTATATGTAATCATTTCTATTATAATTTATATAAAAAAATGAATTATTACTATATATGGAGATAATATTAAAATTTCTATGTTTTCAATTTTATCAAAAAATGGATATGGTATATTGAAATCGATGCTTGATGAAAGTAAACTGGATGATATCAAAAAAGATCTGACTATGAAACCATATAAAAATTTTAATATGACAAATGATGAAGAGCTATCGTTTACTCTCTTCAGAGAAAACGCAAATCGTATTTATGTTCCTAGGTATTATGGATTACAAAAATTTGGTTTACCTACATTAAGTAAACTAAATAAAGGTCCCGAATGTAATTTAGAATTTATTGGAAAATTAAGAGAAAATCAGGTAGAACCAGTTAATAACTTTCTACAAGCTGCTAATGATCCGTTAAAAATGGGTGGGATTATTTCTGTACCTTGTGGATTTGGTAAAACTATTATGAGTTTATATATAGCATGTCAACTTAAAACAAAAACAATGTTTATCAGCCATAAGGACTTTTTGAATCAACAATTTTTAGATACTGTAAAGGAATTTGCTCCATCTGCAAAAATAGGTAAAATTAAACAAAATAAGGTAGATGTTAAAGATAAGGATGTTATTATAGCATCTCTTCAATCTCTTGCTATGAAAGATTATCCTAGTGAAATATTTGAAGATATTGGATTTGTTATCATAGATGAGGTTCATCATACAGGAGCGCAAGTTTTCAGTCAAGCATTTAAAAAATTGAATAATCCTATTATTTTAGGATTATCAGCTACATTAAATCGTAAGGATGGTATGAGAAAAGTATTTGAATACTATATTGGCAAATCTGTTTATAATTTGAAAAATCAGGAAACTACTGATGTTAATGTTCATATACACAAATATTTTGAAACACATATTGATTATTGTAGCGTAAAACTATTATGGAATGGAAAAGAAAATATAGCATCTATGATAAATAATATATGTACATTTAAGCCGAGAACAGAATTCATAATTGATTTATTGAAAACCACTTTATTAAACGAACCAGATAGAAGAGTTTTAATCTTAAGTGAAAGGAGAAATCTATTGAAAGATATAGAACAATATATCATAAAAGAAAATATTGCAGATTATGGATATTATGTTGGAGGGATGACACAAGAACAATTGAACCTGTCTGCTGAAAAACAAATCATTTTAGCAACATACCAATTAGCATCTGAAGGTTTTAATGTACCATCTCTTAATACTGTCATATTTGCAAGTCCAATATCAGATATTCAACAATCTATTGGTAGAATTCTTAGAGAAAGACCAGAAAAAAGAAAATATATACCTCTTTGTATTGACATTTGGGATGATTTCTCTGTATTTACCAGAAAAGGTTACGCAAGATTAAGATATTATAATAAGCATAATTACAATGTAGAATATTATCAGGATAAAAAGAAAATTCAAATAGCAGAAGAAAAGGAAACAAATACAAAGGTTCAATTTATAGATGACGAGTAATAATTGTGTAATATATAATTAGATAATGACAAACACCTCTACATCAACTATAATACAAATTGTTCTTTTTGGATTATTTTTAATTTTATGTTTGTTTTTTTATAAATATTTTTTGGCAGATCAAGATCCTAGAAAAGACGACAAAATTAGATGTCCTCCACATTTATTACATAAACCGGATAGTGTACATGTAGCTCCAAATAATGTAGTAATCGAAGATAAAAAACCGCATCATAAGAATGATTTAAATGTAGTACATACAAACAATTTTAATATGTATCAAGAAGGTGATAATATAGATACATATGGATTTCAACAAGAAGTAGTGCAACCAAATAGGCAAACTTTTTCAGATGAATTGGAAGAAGTATATAATTTATCAAGTATACAAAACCATCCTACATTTCAATCTGAAATAATTAAACCAAATAAATCTGATCTACCTATAGCTAATATTCCAATGTATATATTAAAGGATGATGAAAAACCTTTGAGATTATCAGAAAAACCAATATAATCAAATTATATAAATATTATATGTATATAATTATTATATGTATTATTTATGCGAAGAGGGTTATATAAATTTGTTAAAAGATACCTTGAAAGAGGGAGAACGAAAAGAAACTCGTAATGGTTTTGTCATCTCAAAATTTGGTTGCCTGATAAATTTTAAAAATATAAATAACAATTTTCCTTTACTTACAACCAAAAAGATGTTTTTCAGAGGTATTGTAGAAGAACTTTTGTGGTTTCTCAGAGGTTCAGTCAATGCAAACGAGTTAAAAGATAAAAATATTCATATTTGGGATGGCAATTCATCTAGAGAATATTTAGATAGTATAGGTTTTCAACATTATCAAGAAGGAGAACTAGGACCTGTATATGGATGGCAATGGCGAAAATTTGGAAAACAGTATGCAAATACAGAGAATAATAATGTATTTGTTGATCAAATACGATATGTTCTAGAAGAATTACTAAAAGAAAATAATAGTAGAAGAGCTGTGTTATCTGCGTGGAACCCTGTAGATCTAAATAAAATGGCTCTACCACCTTGTCATATTTTATATATATTTCATAAAAGTTCTAATGGTCTATCTTGTCATATGACAATGAGAAGTTCTGATCTATTTTTAGGATTACCATTTAATATTGCAAGTACAGCACTATTGACACAAATTATAGCTAGTATATTGCACTTACAATCCAATGAAATATCTTTATCACTATGTGATGCTCATATATATGAAGAGCATATTGAACAAGTAAATACACAAATTAATAGAAATGTTCTCAAATTTCCGCAAGTAATTATAAAAAAGGATATACCAAAGATTGAAAGTTCGATAGATGAAAAAATAAAATGGATAGAAAATCTTGAATATAATGATTTTGAATTAGTAAATTATCAGTCTCACGAAAATATTAAAGCTATTATGAAATAATTTCAATTGGATTCCATTTATCAAATTTATTATCAAATATGCACTTGAATGGAATATATGTTGTAACATTTTTATCCTTGAAAGCATTTCTTAACATTTTACTAATATTTAATGTTTGTACAAGAGCAATACCGATACTTTGCGTATTCAATATATCTTCAGTTTCATATACTTTATATATATCAGGTTCGTTTGTTTTAGTTAAGAACAGCATTTTTTCATTTTCATCTAATTTTAAATCGGTTTTACAGATAGGTTTACTTTGGACACAAGATGCGATTGGAGAATTTTCATTATTTATCAAAGTTCCTCCTCCAAATGTTTGGAACTCTGTCTTATCTTTTGTTTTACGAACTACATTTATGATACTACTTTGATCAAAGTTGTAAAGCTTGGGTTTATATTTTAGATCATTTGGCCAGAAATATATACCACGACATGTATAATTTAATTTTTTTGATATTTCAATCATCTCTGAAATAGATTCTTTATACATATTAAAATATGTTTTAACTTTGAAATTACATACATCAATAGTTGGATCTGGTGTATATTGATTTGCTAATATATAATATACCAGTTCTAATCTTTCCGGTAATGTTTTATTAAAAAGTTGTTTTCCTTCATAACATATGATGTCATTAATAAGAAATGTCCAACTATCATCTTTACATTTTACCATTTCGCCATCTATTAGTGTATTTTTAAATAAGGATTTAGCAAACAGACCTCTACCTAGTAAAATGCGCGGTCTTTGATATCCTGGGTGTATTTTTTTATCTATATAATATATAATTTCAATATCATTATACAATGTAAAATAAAGATAGTATCTATTACCATTTGATCTCAAATTCATTAAATGATTATTGGACATAACAAATTTTAAATTTTTTTCATCAAGGTCATGGTGATGTCTTTGTAGAATTTTAATCATGTATTCTGAATTTAGTTGGTCCAATATCATATCTTTATGATCATTACTTTTTATATTATATGCTATTCTATTTGAAAAACTGATAATTCCCAACATATATTAGCAATTAATATATAATAATAATCATTTTTTTATATGTTTCAAATATATATAAATATTATTGTAAAATGAGTACATAATTTATTTTTTTAAGAATTTTTAGAAAGTTTTTATAATTATAGAGATTAACTGAATTATGTACTCATTTTACATTATTGATAAATATATAAGATTTTAAGTAGTATTAGTATTGCTATGTCACAATATATTATATCGTGTGAAGATGATTTTGTTGCTGGAGTAGATGAATGTGCTAGAGGTACTTTTATTGGACCTGTAATTGCAGCTTGTGTAGTATTACCAAATAACTTTACAAATGAAAAATATAAAGAAATAAAAGATTCCAAGAAATTATCTCCAAAAAAAAGAAGTGAATTAGCAGAATATATTAAAGATATATGCATTACATATGGAATTGGTGTATCTTCAAATAATGAAATAGATGATATTAATATATTGAATGCTACTATGAAAGCTATGCATCGTGCAGTTGATGATGCATATAAGAAACATACTTTCAAGAAAATATTGGTAGATGGTCCATATTTTAAAGGGTATATTCCAAATGGCAATGATCAAGATATTATTGAACATTTATGTATTCCCAAAGGAGATGCAAATTATTTATCTATTGCCGCTGCATCTATAATTGCTAAGGACTATCATACTAAATTAATTCAAGATATGGTTGAAAAAAATCCCATTTTAAAATTATATGATATTGAAAATAATAAGGGCTATGGAACTGTTAAACATCTATCTGCTATTAAAACATATGGTATCACAGAATTTCATAGAAAATCATTTGGTATATGTAAAACGTATTAAATCTTTTCAACCTTATAATCTATGTATTTACGTATTACATTATCAATAATAAAATATGACATCAAAAAAATAATAGATGCGGCTATATAATTTATATAAATTATCATTTTCTATAAATATTTAATATTGTTTTTATATATTTTATGATGGAGGTGAATATGGACATCCTATATCTGTCCATGGAATATCGCAAGCCTTTGCATATTCACAACGATATTTATTTTGTTCTGGTGTATCTTTGTCTAATTTTGCTAAGACTTGAGGATATACTACATTACATATTAAAGGTGTTTTGGTACTTTCAACAGCAGTAGAATCCATTTTAACCACACTATTGTTTAAATTTCCAATAGTAGAATCATTTTTATATAGACTAGAGAATTTAGCATAATTTTCTAGCTTATCGCTGCTATATGGTACTTGATTATTTTGGTCATTAGCAGAAGGATCTAATTTTTCTACATAAAGGTAATCGGGTTCAGTTTTTGAACTGGTAATTTTCTTTTTACCTTGTTTATATAATTGTGTTTTACCATCATATAAACTATTTTTCATACCCGAGTATTCTTTCAGATTTCCAAAAACATTTGGATCTAATTCACATTTATATTTTAGAGCATCATCATTTATGCTAACAATATCTTGAAATATTTTCTTGTCATTATTTGATATCAATTCATTTTTAACATCATTATTTATAGGCTTTAAGACCCAATAATCAGGACATATTACATCGCTATCTTTATCAATAATATTTCTTAGTTTTATAGGCTTTAACTCGTTAATAGTAAATGATAAAAATACAATAATAAATATAGCTCCAACCACAAATGTCACTACAAATGGTAGCATTTTCTTATATAAAAATTCTTTACCCCAACTTGTATAAAAAATTATTAATAACAATAAAAAAGCGCAAATACCATATACAAGACATACAATAAATGTTCCTTTATACATGTCCATTTTTTCTTTTTGAAAAAGTTCTAACTCTTTTTCATTGGGTACAAATCCCAATCCATCAAATGCTTTATCAGACATTTTAAATATTTATATCTATACTTCTATAATATTAAATTTTTTATTTTATAGTTTACACCATCCTTACAGTTTAAGTTCTAATGTCTTAAACCCCTTTTGCGAAGGCAATACAGACCTTTCTAATGGTTCTGGTAATGTACTTATATCCATTCTATATTTTTCATCCTGTTTTAAATTAGTTAATATTTGAGGTACACTCCATTCAATAACTTTAGTATTTAAATCACGTACTTGTTGATTTATATTATTAGGCATATTCTTCGAATGTTGAAAATATATAGAACGCATAATGATTTTTAATTCATCATCGCTTTGTCTCCCAATAGTATATTTACCGTTTGTTTGATTTAAAATAGTATTTCTTAGACCCATTTGAAGTAAATTTATATTATCAACTGAGAAAAATATATCGGATACTCCAGTACAATTTAAATTACGAGAAGTAATGTTATGAGGACTTTCGGTATTATTCATGTAATTTGTTTCTAATTTAAATGTATTTGGTATGGTGTCAAAGGCATTTACTCTTCCATTCAAGTAATTATTCATATTTTCTTCTTATATTATAGATTTATTTTCATTTTATATAGTAGTATAAAATGTCGAATTGTAAGAATATTAAATTCTGCGTTGTTGAAATGCTCAATACTTCTAAAATTGCTATAAATCCAAAAGAAAAGGCTAAGGTCGTTACTTTATTAACAAGTTACATTGATAAACTTATATTTAATATTGTTGCTGTAGTATGTGTAATTTGTTTACATATAGGTGTCAAGAAAGTAGTAAATGAACATATAGTACATTTCAAAGAGCACATAGATAAAAGATGTAATTTAAAATCATCACGTAAAAATACAAAACAAAAGGGAGGCGCTTTCAATACCGCTGCATTTTATGGAGTTCATGAACCACAATATTCTGCCTCAAATTCTACATCCGATGTGATGAATGTAGATTGGGCTAATAACATTGCTAGACCAAAACTAGGTTTAACTCTTTTTGGAGGTGCTCGGCAATGTGATAAATTAAATAAAATTATATATAGACAAATATCTAATATATTCAAATTTTTCAAAGTAAAAGTAACCAAAATTGTAATTAATGAGTTTGTTCAAATTTATAATAACCATGTAAATCAATTATTTGCACAATTAGGAAAATCTAAAAAAGAACTATCTTATAGTAAATTAACATCTATTTTAAAAAAATCTAAGATACTAAAAAATGATACTTAAAAAATAAGCATATTATATTACAATAATGCCTATCATAACTATTGATGGTAACATTGGAAGTTATAAAACCAGTATTTTAAACTATTTTCATAAAAATTATAAGATGGCTATTGACCTTGAACCAGTTGAAAATTGGAATGAATATTTAAACAATTTGTATACCAATGAAAAGGACAATACATACAATTTTCAAATAAAAGTATGGATGGATCGTTGTTGGATACAAGAAAAATCAAATATTATAGTATTGATGGAAAGGAGCCCTTATTTTATCAAAAATGTCTTTGTTGAAAAAGCATTTGAAGATGGTACAATTAATGAAGAACAATATAATATATTACATAGTTTGCATAAGAAAACTGATGAATTATGGAAACCAAATGGATATATATATTTGAAATCTAATCCAGAACTATGTATGCAAAGAATAATTAAAAGAGCTAGAGCATCAGAAAAAAATGTAAAACTTGAATATGTGAAAAGAATTCATGAATTACATGAAATAAAATTAGCTGAAGCTTTGCAAAAAAATATGAATGTATTAGTTATTGATGTTGAAAACAAAAGTTTATCAGATATATGTGCTGAAATAATTAATAGTAATATGTTCAAGACATTTGCGTTTTAATTATCTATAATTTTTTTTCTAAACAAGGTAAAAAATCTTGTAAATATCTTATTATATATAAAAAAATGACAATATATATCAGGTATTAGTGGTTTGACAAATCTATGCCTGTTACTAAAGCAGTTGAAGAAAAATACAAGAAGTATGAATTACTTGAACATATCTTAGCTCTACCTGATACTTACATTGGTTCTGTTGAACCGCAAAAAATTACTACATACATATATGATGATGATTCCAAAAAAATGCAAGAAAAGGAACTTACATATATTCCAGGACTGCTCAAAATTTTTGATGAGGTAATTGTTAACGCAATCGATCATTCCATGCGACTTAAATCAGAAGAAGCAAACGGAAAAGAAGATATTAAACATCTCAAAAATATTAAAGTAAACATTGATAAAAAAACAGGTTACATTACTGTATTTAATGATGGTAATGGAGTAGATATTAAAAAACACGCAACATATGGTGACCTATGGATACCTGAACTTATTTTTGGCGAACTTCTTACATCTACCAATTATGATAAGAATGAAGAAAAAATTTGGGGTGGCAAAAATGGTTACGGTAGCAAACTCACAAATATCTTTTCAAAAGAGTTTACTATTGAGACAGTAGATCATTATACTAAAAAAATATTTACGCAAACATTTCGTCAAAATATGACTGTTCGCGATGCACCAACTGTCAAAGCTTGTAGCAAAGTACCTTACACACAAATCACATTTCTACCTGATTATCAGAGATTTGGTATTAAACATATGACAGACGACATTTATAAACTATTTCAAAGACGTGTAATTGATGCGTGTGCTACTACAACGAAAGATGTTACAGTTACACTGAATGATGAAAAATTAAATATTAAGGATTTTGAAAAATATTGCGATTTATTTTTAGATAAAAATGAACAGCCCTCAGTATATGAATCTTGTAGTGGCAGATGGGAAATTGTTGCATCTATTTCTAAATCAGGTTCATTTGAACAACTGTCTTTTGTGAACGGTATCAATACTATCAAAGGTGGTAAACATATCGAATATATTACAAATATGATTACTAAAAATCTCGTAGATATGGCTGCAAATAAAAAGAAAAAAAATATTAAAGCACAACATATCAAGGATAATCTCTTTGTATTTGTCAAGGCTCTTATTGTTAATCCTAGCTTTGATTCACAAAGTAAAGAAACACTTACAACACCAGTGGCAAAGTTTGGTTCTAAATGCGATCTAAGTGACAAATTCTTTGACAAACTTTTCAAACAAGGTATTATTGAAAAGGCACTTAGTCTTACAGATTTTTATGATAAAAAGAAATTAGTCAAAACTGATGGAAAAAAGATTTCGAAAATTATTGTTCCTAAACTAGATGATGCAAATTTAGCAGGGACTAAACATAGTGCAGAATGTACCCTTATTCTTACTGAGGGAGATTCTGCTAAGACAATGGCTATTGCAGGATTGAGCGTGATTGGAAGGGATAGATATGGTGTTTTCCCTCTGCGTGGTAAAATCCTAAATGTTAAAGATGCGACATTGCAAAAAATCAGTGATAACAATGAGATCACAGCTATCAAGAAAATTCTTGGTTTAGAACAGAATAAAAAGTATACTGATGTAAGTCAATTAAGATACGGATCTATTATGATTATGACTGATCAAGATCATGATGGTAGCCATATCAAAGGATTGATATTTAATATTTTCCAAAGTATGTGGCATGAATTGTATGAAATTCCCGGATTTCTGACATCAATGCTTACACCTATTATTAAAGTATCAAATTCAAAAGGTGATGTTATCGAGTTTTATAATATGACAGACTATGAAAAATGGTCAAATACAGATATAGCCAAGAGACCTGGTTGGAAAATCAAATACTATAAGGGGCTTGGTACTTCAAATGACCAAGAGGCCAAAGAGTATTTTAAGAAGATGAAAAAAATTACATATGTATATGACAAAAATTCAGATGAAGTAATTGATTTGGCATTCAACAAAAAAAGAGCTGATGATCGTAAAGACTGGCTTGCAAACTATAACAAAGATAATGTATTGGATTACACAGACTTAAGTGTAAATTACAAAACATTTATTGATAAGGATCTCATTCATTTCAGTAATAGAGATTTGCAAAGATCAATTAATCACATTTGTGATGGATTGAAAGAAAGTACACGTAAAATATTGTTTGCTTGTTTCAAACGTAAACTTTATACAAATGAAATTAAAGTAGCACAATTATCAGGATATGTCAGTGAAGTATCTGCATATCATCACGGCGAAGCCTCATTACAACAGGCTATTGTCGGTATGGCGCAAATCTTTGTAGGTACTAATAACATCAACATTCTTGTACCAAATGGTCAATTTGGAAGTAGATGCCAAGGTGGCCAAGATGCATCATCGCCAAGATATATCTTTACATTACTTTCCAAATTGACAAAACTTATCTTTAAGGAAGAAGACAATGCAATTATTACATATCAAGAAGATGATGGACAACAGATTGAACCAGAATATTATATTCCTGTCATACCCATGATTTTGGCAAACGGAGGTCTCGGTATTGGCACTGGCTATTCAACCAATATTCCTCAGTTTAATCCTAGTGATATTATTGAAATATGTCAGACTATTTGTGATGTTATTAAAATTGCAGAAATAAATGTAAAATCAGAAGATGATCTCGAAAAGGTTTATGATACTATCGATGCTCTTGATATTAAAGAATTGGTTCCATATTATCTAGGATTTAAGGGAGCCATTGAGAAAACCGATAAAAATACATATATTAGTAAGGGAGTATATAAATGGGTAAATGAAGAAACAGTAGAAATTACAGAACTACCTGTTGGAACCTGGACAGAAGATTACAAGGAAATGCTTGAAAATATGGTATCTAATAACCAAAATAATCTGAAATATTTTGAAAACCATTATACATCCAAGAATGTCAAATTTATATTGCATTTTAATGCAAATAGCAAATCCGTTCTAGAAGATAAATTCGAAACTGTATTTAAACTGTCTTCTAGTAAAAATATGAGTTTGAATAATATGCACTTATTTAATGAGCAAGGTGCAATCAAAAGATATGAGAATACAACGGAAATAATTAAGTCCTGGTCGGAAATTCGCATTAGAAAATATTATGAGAGGAAGATACATCAAATTAAGATACTTGAAAAAGAATATAATATCCTATCTGCTAAGATTAGATTTATATTAGATGTTATTGCAGGTAATATTCCTATTATGAACCAGAAATTATCAGATATTGCTAAGACATTGATCAAATTAAATTATCCTAGAATTCAGAAAGATACTACAGATGATGATGAAAATGATAATGATATTAAAGACTTTCAGTATCTATTGAAAATGCCAATTTCACAATTGACATATGAAAGAAAACTAATTCTAGAAAAGGAAGTAGCAGAATTGAACACAAAGCTAAATAATATTAGAAATACAAATATCGAAGATATGTGGCTTGCTGATTTGAATGAACTAAAAAATGCTTGGACTGAACATCTAAATAGTATTACATCAGAATACGATAATGACAGGCTAGGTATTGTAGAAACGAAACCTAAGAAAAAGGGAAAGAAGATTTAAATGTATATTATATTTCAAACATTATTATATTTGTACTGTTTTTTAACCATAATAATAAAAAATGATTATTGCATTTATACTAATTATTCGACTACTACAATGACTTACAACGCTCAGCCAATCAATCATTCAGATCTGTTTAATGCTATTGAAAAATCCCTCTCTTCTGCTATCTTTGTCGATCAAGATACTGATATTATGAAGTTTCTCGAAGAATACGAGATGAAGCTTGAAGCTCAATCTGCTAAAGATAATTAGGTTAAATTTTATCAAAAAAATATAAAAAATATGTAAAATTGATATTTAGTCATAACTTCCACACCATTTATGAATAAGATTACATATTTTTTACTTTATATCAAATTAAAAAATGTTTGAGTACATAATTTATTTTTTCTGTGAATTTTAGAAAATTTTTATAATTTCAAAGTTTAACTGAATTATGTACTCATTTTATATTATTTGATTAAATATTCTGATTTTTTGTCAAAAATGATTGCTGTTCTTATTTCATTCCATACACTATTGATAAAAGTATAAGTGCCTGTTTTAGTATATACCCTTGGCTCATCTTCTTCTTGAATAAGTTGCAAGTAAAGTTTATATTTTTTGTCATTATAAATAATTTTGTTACATACATTCCAAGATCCTTTGCGGGGCAAATTATCAAATATTGCTCCTTCTAGAAGTGAAAGATGTAAGATTCTCTAGGCTCCCAAGTAATACTAGAAATCATATTTGTCATATGTTAGAACTAATAATTTTAGTCATATTATCTTATCATTTTTTACTTCAAGTTATAAAAAATAGCACATATTTGTCAATTATATAATTTGAGTACATAATTCAGTTAAACTTTGGAATTATAAAAACTTTCTAAAATTCATAGAAAAAATAAATTATGTACTCATTTTAAATTATATAAATAATATAGAATAAATGGGCTCTAATAAAAAGGACGAAACTTTTTTTAGATATTTGGAAATACTTACAATGATGTGATATGTTTTGGTGATGTTGAACAAAGAAAACATATGAAATATAAAAGACCCTATTAAGGGGTTTACAAAACTTTGTACAATTTTGAATCTTCAAGGGTGTAATCACAATAAATATATAAATATTTTACACTAAAATTATTATATTTATTTTTCTAATATACTTTAGATATTGCATAAGTTATATAATCGTGTACACCATATAAATTTACATTACCATCTATATGATAATACCATTTAAAAGGTAATATCATTATTTTATTATTTTTCAATTTTATTGTTGTCATTTTTGTTGTTATTTCAGGCTCACCTGATATGATTTTTGTTAGAGGATTACATATTGTGATTTCTATAGGGTTTTGAGATTGTATTAATACATATTTATATTTATTTCTTGACCATAAATCATTTAATTGTATATTATTTTCTAAGATATTCATATTAAACCAAGATTGAAGCAACTGATTAATATCCTTTACATTATCTTCAATTATAATAGGCTGTTTTTTATATAATAAATCAAAATCAAAATGATCTAAATTAGTTTGATATATTGTCAATTCGTCATCAAATATATAATATAAAAAAGCATATACAACCAATATAAATACTATAATATACAACCACATTTTTATATTTATACTATATATAAATTTATACAAATATTACACTATAAATATAATTATTTTTATGTTATATAGAGTAATATAAAGAAAACAAATGAAAAATAAGCTTCGTAAAGCTGATAAAAAAGGCGGTGCTAAACGCTTATATGATACAGGCGCCCCTATAGATGCATTTTTTCACGGAGATATGTCAAAAAAAGATCTTAAAGAACATATTAATGAGGTTGAAGAAAATATTAATAGATTAGATAAAGAAATTTCAGTTGCACAAAACGATAAAAAGATTGAACAAACTGGTCTTAATAATCGTAGAGCTAAGTATGAAGCAGTACAATTGCAGAATTCAGCAAAATATAGTGAAATAAATACAAAATGGTATATATTTATTTTGAACGGTATTGCATCGTTTTTTAAATATGTATTTAGTGCTGTTGGTTCGCTTTTACATATATTAATATTTCAAGTTTTAGCTAATCTGTTATCATTAATATTTTCAATTATAAAAAATATATTTAATAACTATGTATTTGTTGGTTTCATATTATTCTGTATTAGCGTAATATTAATTTTACAATTTGTATTTGGATATGTAGTCCCACTTCCAGGATTTGTATCAAAAACACCTCAAAAAGATAACATAACAAATACAGAAGTTCTTGCAGAAAAAAAGATAGATTATCAGGTAGATTTTATTGAAAAAATAAAAGAATTTATACTAGGAATTCCTAATATTGGTACAAATACGATGATTAATATACGCAGAATGTATCAAAAACTTGCAAAGTTTTTTGGTAATAATAATGCAATGGACCTTTATATTGTCGACAGAGATGAATTTACAAATGGAAGATGGGATAATATATATAATATGGAACTCGGAAGCATGGTAAGTAGTTTTCAAAATATAACTCAAAATGATGATAATATATATTCTATAATTAAACCGGCACCAATTGAAATGCATTTGGCTGACATTAAAAATTTGGATATAGATAAATTACCACCTACTTTGCAAAAGGATCTTAAAAATAATAAAGAAACATTAAAATTTCAATGGAATATAGATAATTCTGGGAATAGATACAAATTATCATGTGTACCAACAGATAAGAATAATCAACAAGTTAATGATATTTTTAAAGAAGCACCAAATAATGAATGCAATATTATTAAACAAGAATATGTCAATGAAATGGTAAAAGATGTCAATAAACCTCAATATTATGATATTCCTGCTAGAAGAGGCAATAAATCATTATGGTTGGATGTCTTGATGGAATAAATTTCTATTATATTTTGTAAGGAAACCCCCATATAAATATGGAAACAGAATATGATTATGATATTGAATATGATATTAAAAAACAAGGTATAATAGATGTCAATGACAAGGATGCATATGCTAATATTCAATTAGCACAGCAACAAGTAAAACAAGATTTAGAAAATGAAGAAAATATTTTTGATAATAGTATAGAATATTCTCTTCCAAATGAAGATGAAAAAGAACCAGAAATAGAAGAAGAGATTAAAGATATACCAACAGTTGACGTAACTACAAAAGTAAATGTAGGTGAAAAATGCACAATAAAGTTTGCCAAAAAACAAAACATTTTTGACAATAAAAATTATTTAATCAATTTAAATGACGAGGAACTAGAAAATATTAATGTGTATAATACATCTTTAAATGATAATAAAAAATATAACATATGTCATATAAAAGATGATACAGCATATGAAAATTGTGCTTTGGCTACAGGTAACCCATATTTATCATTAAATTATGATAAAACTACCAAAAAACACTTTTGTTCTATACCAGATAATATATCTTTACCTAAAAACAATCGTTATGCTATGGAATATAATACATCAAATATACTTCGTCCTAATACTGAGATTTATTTCAAAAATAAAAAAATTGGTTTTTGCGAGGAAAGATGGCATGATTGGTTTTGTATTCCAAATTATCATTTGAATAATAGATGGGTAAATGAAAGACCATCGGAATTAAATAGCACTAAAAGTGTAGGTAAATGTTTAATGCCATGCAAATTTGGTTATGTACCAACTGACGAAAATATAGGTAAATGCGTTTTAAAAAATCAATATAATGGCGGTGCTTACGCTGACGATTTTGACTATAATCCTCTTGCATTAATATGTTTACTAGGAACAACATTTGATAGTTTTTTAAATGAAGATAAAGGTGGTTATATGCAATATATGAAAAATATACAAAAAAATGTATTGGCAGATACAAGTATAGAATTTTTGCACAATAATAATGATAACAAGGATATAATGGAATATATTTTAGTAAATATTAAGACAGAGAATGGTCCTATATGGACCAATGTAAAACAAGATATACAAAAATATATAAGTGAAATGTTTACAAATATACCAGATATTAATAATGACTTTATTAATTTAAATATTACAGCACCAAGTGATAGTATTATTGATATGATGAATAGGTATATAACAAAAAATAGAATATTATATGCATATAGTATTGCAAAAAATATCAATGATATGCTTACAATGGATATAGACAAATATAAAGAATGGCGGCATAAACTCAAGACAATGTCAAATCTATCTGACAATAAATTTGTTTATTTGGTAAGAATTTTGAAACGCGCATGTAATATTTGTTTTGATGGTAATTCAAAATTTAGCATTAACTTCTTATTATTCACTATCAATAAAGATGATGAAGCAGCATATCCTCCTATAAAAATAGATGAAAAATATGATCCATTTGATGATGATATTATAATAAATGATTTTACAATAATTAAAAAGAAAAAAAGAGGTCTTTTTGATGACTATATTAGTGATTTTCAATCTTATGAAAATTCAACATATACATTCCTATATTTCATTGCGGTGGTTTTGATATTGTTTGTAATATTTGTCCTATATATTGTATTTTATTCTCGTGTGAATATGGTATTTAATAGTATATTTACATTTATTGTATTTTTATACTTTGACATCAAATATTATTTGTATAAATACCTAGTAAATTATTGGGTTGCAGATACACGAGAAGTTGACCAGTTAACATTCATTAAGAATGCATATCAACTTTTTGCAGATTATGATAGATATACATATAATATACCTAAATAATTTTATACTGAATATGTTTTGTATAAAATTTCATATAATTCTATATATTTTGACATTGCCTCTTCTTTAGACATATCTTTTACACTATTCCACGCATCCCATTTTGCACATTCTTGAAATTGAATAGCCCATGGTCTTGGAATATTACAATTGCCAGTTGTAGCTTGTTTATAATATTTATACATATTCAATTTATCAATATCGGTAATTTCAATATTTGCTGTGGAACTGGTCTTAATTTTATTAACTGTTTCTTCAAACTCTTTCTTGATATCCATTTATATCAAAAATACCTTTAATTCTTATATATAATTATTACATAAACTTAAAAATTAAGATAAATTTGTTTAGTATCAAAATATTTTTATGATAAAAGATTATTATGAAAATAAAAAACAACTGACATAATATGTTTAAGAAAGATAAAAAAAATTAATTTTTGCTTTAGTAAATATTATTTTATTTTTTCATTTGTTTTTGTTTTTTACCACCTGTTTTTGTCTGTGGTGAAGATTTTAGAAAATCATTTATTGTAAGTTTATCATCAATATTTTCATTTTTTTTATTGTTGTTTAGAAATGTTTCAAAAGGTGTCTTTACACGATTATTTGCATATCTTTGAATTTCATCAAACGCACTATTATCAGTATTGATTATGTCTTGTACAAGATCATCATATTTTTGCGGGTTATCTTCACCATTTTGTGATTGAATTTTTGTATATAGTTCCTCTTTAAAATTTTTCAAATTATCTGATAAACCATCCTCCAAATTTTTTACTTTTTCTGCTGCTTTCCAATTTTTTTCAACAGTTTCTTTTAATAATGTAAAATTTTTAAGTACATCTTGTGATATACCTGTACCTGATATACCATTGTAAAAAAGTTTAAGTGCATTACCGTAAGGAATTTTTTCATTACGAGTACTAGTTACATCAGCACAAGGAACATTATTCCATCCTGGTTTATTTATTATAACATATGGTTTACCTGGATGAGAACTTTTACTTTTATCTGTAGCAGGCGCTTTCATTACTATTTTGTTACCCTTATTATTAATATATGGTGTTTTACCATCACCATATTCGACAAAACATAATTTTGTTGCAAAATTAACACTGTCTCTATTAACTTTTTGTAATAAACCTCCACCCATTCCACATAATAAAGAAAATGGTGCAAATGCCCATGTTCCATTACCTAAAGCATTTGGAGTAGTAATAACATCCAACATATTTTGTATAGTAAAAACATTTATACCATCTCCTTGGATTGTTCTTACAAATCTGGGTATTATGTATTTAATACCATTGTGTTCGTAACTATCTTCACTTATACCAAAAAGTTTTACACCGGCAATTAATGATTGTATTACAGCTGCTGATGGGTTGCCAGAATCTGGTCTAAAAGTAATAGCAAAATTATTAGGTAAATATAAAATATCTTCGTCGGTTAATATTGGTTTGTTACCAAAAATTCCTTGATCTATATCTGTGTATTGTATCGCAGTTTTATTTTGTTTTTCAACTGGTGATACACCCTTATTTTTTCTTTCATTTATATAACTTTTTACTGCTGCGGGGAAAACATTAAATAAAGCATTTTCATAATTATAACTATCCATAACAATTGCAACAGGCGCACCTTTATCACCAAATTTTCTTAAAATATTTAAATAAGCATCAAACTCTCTTTTATATGAGGTCATTACACTATGTTCACTTGCAGCTACTGATTCTCCAATTACATTAATGTTAGTTGGTTCTATTGGAGTTACAGCTGGTATATTTGGTTGCACTGGTATAATAGATTTGGATATTTGGTTTAATGGTTTTTCCCTCTGTATCAGAGGTATATGTGTTCCTTTTACTTCAAAATTATCTAATGTTCCTCCATTCTTTTTATCACTTGATTGATTATAATTATATGTTGCATAATATGCTGCCGATAATGTATCAGTTCCCTTAAAATTTAACAAATGTGACATCCCTCCTATAATACTTGTTTCAATTGAACTACAGCCACGAAATCCAAAGTCATGTAATGAATAATTTATAAAATAGTGGGTATTGTCAAGTCCAACATCTATATATTTTTGTGTAAATATCTCTTTACAACATCTACTTAATGATGCAACTGCAATCGGGTACCATATCATAGTTAGTATAGTTTCATAATATGTAACAAATGGCGCATATTGTTCTTCTGCCTCTATAACATATACAGGTGTTTTAGGTAACATAACAGTTCCTTCAGGAAGACCATATATTTTTATAGGTGGCTTTTTACCTATAAGATCCTTCAATAAATTTTCATCTAATGGATATGGAGATCCTAAAAAACCATGTTTACTATAAAATGATAATACTTTGTTAATATCATCTTCTGTTATTACTTTATCTATATAGTTTTCAATAATATATCTAAGACCAAAATTTACTAAACGATTTTCATTATTTTTATTTATAACAATATTTTTACCATCAATCTTAAGTGGACCTCTGCATTCACCATATGCCACCATTTTTTTTACTCCAGGAGGATACATGAGTTGGTGGCTTAATTTATAAGAATCAGTTAAAATAAGTGTAGGCAAATTACATAATGTTACTTTATTATCACCTCCACCACCCTTACTCTTTTTTTTTATCAACTGGTTTTTTTCAGATTTTTTACGCGAGGCCTTTTCTTTTTTTTCAACTGGTTTTTTTTCAGATTGTTTTTTTTCAGATTGTTTTTTTTCAGATTGTTTTTTTTCAGATTGTTTACGTGATGCCTTTTCTTTTTTATCAACTGGTTTTTTACGTGAACTCATATTCTAATTATATTAAATATAATTATATTCCAAAAAATAAAAAGATAAACAATATTTATTTAATAGTTTTTGATATATATCTACATATAATTGCATAGCATCTTCTCTTGAAGTTCCACGAATACTGTTCCATACCTTCCACTTCATATATTTTCCATAGTTCATTATATCTGGTTTATCAATACTACAATCGCCAAATATGGCCTGTTTATAATATTTATATATCGATAATTTGTCTTCTTCATTTATAATATTTTCCCCATATTGTAATTTTTTATTGTTTACTATGTTAACAACATTAGTAAATGTATCTTCCATATCTTAAGTTTACTTATCATAATGTTCATATATTTATATATTTAATAACATTTTAGTTTTATTGTACATAGTACATTATTATAATAACGAGCATCATCTTTATTTATACAATTGATACTATTAGTATTTATTTCATTAGCTTCTCTTCTCAATGGATTATCATTATCATATATTAGCTCATAATAGACATTATCTCTTTTATGAATTTTTTGACCACATATATAATAATTGCCATCATTATTCAAAATTTTTGAGACAGTTTTGCTATAATCATAGATACTTCGAATATATGTAGGTATACTTTCAAAATCGAAAATATTGCTAAAATTATTATTGAAATCATCGTTTCTTATAATTTTAAGAATTTTATGATTAAGATCATTACACCAACCGAAAAGAAAAATGAGACAAAACTTACTTATTTTTATACATTCTAAAACTATGTTTCAGATAATTTGTTAAATGTTCTTTTGTTATGTTATCTTTAATAATGTCTTTTATTACTAATTGTATGTCATCATAAGTATTTGGACTATGTTTTTTGATATAATGTTTTAACTGACTGAAGAACTCCTCTATAGCATTTGTTTCTGGATGATATGGAACACTATAAAGTAAATGATTACCACTTTTTTCTATTGTTTGTCTTACTATTTTAGACTTATGAATGACAGC
>Ga0129336_10000343_pt1 | contig 27184 bp, 16 predicted proteins | sample CPB6_02_DNA_FD_96878 | JGI IMG/M metagenome (GOLD analysis project Ga0129336, IMG submission 96878) | Freshwater to marine salinity gradient microbial communities from Chesapeake Bay, USA - CPBay_Sum_0.6_0.2_DNA | ecosystem: Environmental > Aquatic > Marine > Coastal | place: USA: Chesapeake... | reverse complement strand
CGCTGCTCGGCGGCAAGAATTCGCTCTGGTTCACCGAGCAGATCTACACGCAGTTCATCACCCGCTTCAATTGGGAACAGGGTGCGGCCTTCGGCTTCCTGCTGCTCGCGCTGTCGAGCGTGATGGTCTGGATCGGCCTGCGATTTAGCGGACAAAGATTTTCGGACGTGATGAGTCGCACATGATTCCCTCGCTCCCCCGCCCGCTCTGGCTGCGCGCTGCGACGATGCTGTTCGTGCTGGCGTTCCTGCTGTTTCTGTTCATGCCACTCGCCACCGTGGCGGTTTTCGCCTTCAACGATGCACCCTACCCGGCACCGCCATGGCAGGGCTTCACGCTCGATTGGTTCACCGGCAACGAATCACGGGGTCGGACCGGACTTTTCAGCGATCAGGAATTGCTCGGCAGCATCCTCATCAGCATGCTGGTGGCGAGCTGGGTCACGGTGCTCTCGGTGACCGTCGGCACGACGAATGCATTTTTGATGGAGCGCATGACCTTCCGCGGTCAGGGCGTGCTCGCGCTCCTGATGCTGGTGCCACTCGTGATTCCCGGCGTGATCCTCGGCATCTCCATCTTGGCCTTCGCGAGCCGCGTCGCGGACCTGCTCGGCGATGTCGCCGGCTTCGAGGCCGAGTTCCTGAGACCGGGCCTGCCCCTCGTGGTGCTCGGGCAGGTGTCCTACATCATCGCTATTTCGACTTTGACCATCAGCGCCCGCTTGAAGCGCTTCGATCGCACGCTCGAAGAGGCCGCCTACAACCTCGGTGCTTCGCGGCTCGCCGTGCTCGGCACCATCGTCTTGCCCTACCTGCGACCCGCACTCGTCGGCTCGGCGGCCATTGCGTTCCTGATGTCCTTCGAGAACTTCAACACCACGCTCATGCTGGTGGGCGCCGATTCGCCGCTGACCGTAATGATGTACGGCCGCATGCGCGACGGCGCAACTCCGGTGCTCAATGCCGTGAGCGTATTTTTGATGGTGGCCTCGGCCGCGATCGCGCTCGCCCTGATGCGTGGCGATCGGCGTGCCGATCCACGCGACTGATCAGCCGCGCAATCGCAGATTCTGCGGATCGTAAAGCGGCTCGGTGGCGACCACCGCGCGTCGTCGCTCACCAAGAATCTCCACGCTGAGTTCGGTGCCGGGCGCCGCGAGGTCGGTGCGCACGTAGGCGAGCGCGATGCTCTGGCGCAGCCGATACCCATAGCCCCCGGAAGTCACGAGACCCACCTGTTCATCGCCGCGAAAGACGATCGACACCGCTGCCGCATCGGCATCCGCCGCATCGACAAGCAGCGGCACGAAGCGCTCGCGCGGGCCACTCGCCGCCTCGCGACGCAGCGCCTCCTGACCGAGAAAGCCGCAAGTTTTGTCCAGCTTGACGAAGCGATCGAGCGAGGCCATGAACGGCGTGTACTCGGTGGTGAGATCGCCCTTCCAGCCGCGATAGCATTTTTCGAGTCGCAGGCTGTCCATGGCGTAGAGACCGAAGTCATGAATGCCGAACGACTCGCCGGCTTCCATCAACAAATCATAGACCGACAACAGATGTTCGGCGGGCAGGTGCAACTCCCATCCGAGTTCACCGACGTAATTGACGCGCATCGCGATGGCACGCGTGTAGGCAAGCTCGATCTCGCGAACCGAGAGCCATGGAAAGTGTGCATTCGCGAGATCGGCCGTGGTGAGTCGTGACAGCAGTTCGCGCGAACGCGGTCCGACCAAGATCAAAGTACCGTAACGCGCCGACAGATTGTCGATGCGCACGCCCGAAGCCGGCAGATGTTCGCGCAACCAGTGCTCGTCGTGACGCTCGCCAGCAGCCGCGCTGATCAACCAGTAACGGTCTGCATCGAAGGTGGTGAGCGTCATCTCGGTGACGATGCCGCCACGCTCATTGCAGAAATAATTGAGAGCGGTGCGGCCGGACTTCGGTACGACGCCCGTGACCATGCGATCGAGCCAGTCGCGCGCACCCGCGCCGCTCACTTCGAATTTGGTGAAGCCCGGCAGGTCGAGCACGGCAACGCGCTGCTGCACGGCCTCGCATTCGCGCGCGACGGCCGCGTGCCATGCCGGACGCCGGAACGAGGTCTCCGGCCCAGCGGGATCGCCCGCTTCGGGAAAATAGACGGCACGTTCCCAGCCCCCGCGCGCGCCGAACTTCGCGCCCTTCGCGCGCAGCCGCGAGTACGCCGGCGAAGTTTTCGCGGGACGCCCGGCTGCGCGCTCCTCGGCGGGATAGCCGATGCCATATTCGTGCTGATAGGTCTCGATCGCCTTGGCGAGCGTGAACTTGTGGTTGTGGCAATCGAGATAGCGGCGCGAGTCGAGCGGCCACATGTCCCACTCGGGCGTGCCGTGCGCGACCCACTCGGCGATCAGTTTGCCGGCACCACCCGCCTGGGCGATGCCAAAAGTAAACGCGCAGCAGTGATAAAAGCCCGGCAAGCCCGGCGCCGGCCCCATCAAAGGATTGCCGTCGGGCGCGTAGGGAATCGGCCCATTGATGACGCGCTTGATACCGACCGAACCCAAGATGGGAACTCGCTCGCAAGCCGCTTCGATGTAGGTTTCGATCCGCCCGAGATCGTCGTCGAAAAGCTGATGCGCGAATTGATCAGGAATGGCGTCGAGCCAGTGCGCCGTCGCCTTCCACTCGTAGGGCCCGAGAATGAGACCGTGACGCTCTTGTCGCAGGTAATAGCTCACGTCCGGGTCGCGAAGCAGCGGCAATCGATCGCTGCCGCGCGCCGCGAGCTCGGGGATGTCGTCGGTGACGAGATACTGGTGGGACAAGGTGACGATCGGCAAATACTGACCGACCATCGCCGCTACTTCGCCACCGCGGTAACCCGCGGCATTGATGACTTTTTGCGCTTGAATCACGCCCTTGTCGGTGGTGATGCGCCACTCGCCCGAGGCCGTGCGATCGATGGCTGTGACCCGTGTGTGGCGGTGGATCGTCGCGCCGGCGTCGCGCGCGCCTTTGGCGAGTGCTTGCGTCAACTGCGCGGGGTCGATGTCGCCGTCGTACGGGTCGTAGAGCCCGGCCTTGAGATCATCGGTGGTGATGAAGGGATAGCGATCGCGCAACTCGGCGGGCGTCAACATCTCGAACTCGATACCCTGCGCACGCGCCTGTGATACCACGTGCTTGAATTCGTCGACGCGATCGCTGGTGTGCGCGAGCCGGATACTGCCGGTGACGTGGTAGTTGATGTCGTAACCGACGCGTTGCGCAAGCTGCGAATAAAGGCGGGTGCTGTGTCGCTGCAGCTTGATGAGGTTCCACGAAGTCGAAAAATTCGGGCAATTGCCGGCGGCGTGCCAGGTGGAGCCCGCGGTCAACTCGTCTCGCTCGAGCAGCACCGCATCGGTGACGCCAAGTTGCGTCAAGTGGTATAGCGCACTACAACCCACGGCGCCGCCGCCGATGATGACCACCTCAGCATGCGTTTTCATCGATCAAACTCCTAAGCCTTGATGCGCTCGCCCTTCGGGTCGTACCACGGCTGCAACTGCACGCGGGCGGCATGACGCACACCCGCCACTTCGATTTCCCAGCGCCCTGCGGCCAACCACTCGGGCGTTACGCCCGTATCGCAGTGCACGTAGCCCATGCCGATCGAGCGCTCGATTCGGTGCCCCCAGGCTCCGGAGCGCGTCGAGCCGACGATCTCGCCGTCACGAATGATCGGTTCTTCGTGGTACAGCAACGGCGCCGTCGGCGAGTGATCTTCGAGCATGACCTGCACCAGTCGCTTCGTCAGCGCACCACGCTGTTTCTGCGCCAACAAGGCCTCGCGACCGATGAAACCGCCTTCCTTGTCCCAAGCCACGGTGAAGCCGAGACCGGCTTCGAGCGGCGTGTCTTCGTCGGCGATGTCATGGCTCCAGTGACGGTAGCCCTTTTCGACGCGGCAAGCCGCCATCGCGTGATATCCGGCATGCTGCAGGCCGAACTCGGCACCGGCCTCGACCAAACGCTCGTAGACGTCGAGCACCTGCTCGGCCGGAATGTAGAGTTCCCAGCCGAGTTCACCCACGTAGGTGATACGACTCGCCCTCAGACGTGCGTAGCCGATTTCGATCTCGCGCGATTGTCCGAAAGGATGCGCGGCATTCGAGAGATCTGCGCCCGAGACGGCCGCGAGGAGTGCCCGACTCTTCGGACCCATGATGCCGAGCATGGCGATGCCCGCGGTGACGTCGGTCGCCGTGCAATGCAGGGTCGGATGATCATCGAGATATCGCGTGAGCCAAGCCAGATCGCGCGTCTGGCAGATGGCCGAAGTGACCACCAAAAATTTATTGGTCTCGAGACGCGTGATGGTGAGATCGGCTTCGATGCCACCGCGCTCGTTGAGCCATTGCGTGTAGACGATGCGCCCGGGCGCGACGTCGAGATTGCTGGTCGAGAGCCGGTTGAGTACGGCGCAGGCATCGCGTCCCTGCACCAAATATTTGGCGAAGCAGGTTTGATCGAAGAGCGCGACGGCATCGCGCACGGCCCGACATTCGTTACCGCAATGATCGAACCAGTTCTGGCGGCCGTAGGAGTACTCGTAGCGCGGCTCGACGCCAGCGGGCGCAAACCAGTTGGGACGCTCCCAGCCTGCGGTCTCGCCCATGCAGGCGCCGAGCGCGAGCAAGCGATCGTGCAAGGCAGTCCGCCGTGCGCCACGCGCGGTCTGGTACTGGTAGTACGGCCAGTGCATGGCATAGAGCAGGCCCAGTGTCTCGACCGTGCGATCGCGAAGATAGCGACGGTTGGACTGGAACGGCAGGGCGCGCCGAATGTCGACGTCGGCGAGATCCATCGGCGGCCTGCGATCGAGGATCCACTGCGCGACCACCTTGCCCGCACCACCGCTCGCCGCGATACCCACCGAGTTGAACCCGGTTGCCACGAATAGATCACGAACTTCGGGCGCCTCGCCGATGTAATAGCGATCGTCGGGCGTGAAGCTCTCGGGACCGTTGAAGAACAGCTGGATGCCGGCATCGGCGAGCACCGGCACGCGGCGCACGGCCGCCGCCAGGATGGGCTCGAAGTGATCGGCGTCCTCGGGCAAGGAGTCGAAACAGAAGCTCTCCGGGATTCCGTTCATGCCCCAGGGCTTTGCCACCGGCTCGAAGCAACCCACCAAAAGTTTTCCGGCGTCTTCTTTGTAATACGCACACTCGTCGTAAACGCGCAGCACCGGCAGATTGGATGGCAATTTCGCGATGGGCTCGGTGACGATGTAAAAGTGCTCGGCCGCGTGCAGCGGAATCGAAACGCCCGCGGCACGACCGATCGCATGCGACCACATGCCAGCGCAGAGCACGACGGTGTCGGCCGCGATGTAACCGGACTCGGTATCGACACCGACTGCGCGTCCTTTCTCGACGCGAATGCCGAGTACTTTGGTGTTCTCGAATATTTTGGCGCCCCGCATGCGCGCACCACGCGCAAAAGCCTGCGTGGTGTCGATGGGGTTCGTCTGGCCGTCCTTGCGGATGAAGATGCCGCCCTTGAGATCACCGACCTCGAGTAGCGGCCAGCGTTCGCGGATCTCCTCCACGCGAAGGTGATCGATTTCGAGACCAAAAGTTTTGCCCATCGAGGCGCCGCGATAGAGCTCCTCGAGACGCGCGGGCGTCTTGGCAACGCTGATCGAACCGTTCTGCTTGAAGCCGGTCGCCTGGCCAGTCTCGGCCTCGAGCGATCGATAGAGATCGGCCGTGTATTTGGCGAGCTCGGTGAGATTGCGCGTCGCACGCAGCTGGCCGACGAGTCCGGCCGCATGCCAGGTCGTGCCGCAAGTGAGCTGTTTGCGCTCGAGCAGCACCACGTCGCTGATGCCGATCTTGGTGAGGTGATATGCGATCGAACAACCGGCGACGCCGCCGCCGACGATCACCACGTTTGCGTGGCTGGGGAGCGACATCGCGACTCAGCGCTTCAGCATTGCCGAACGTTCGAGCTTGACCGGATAGCGCTGACGAATGGCCTCGTCGATTTTTTCCGGGATGTGCGCAGGATGATGATCGGCAAGGATGTCGCGCACGCGATGCGCGGCGCGCTCGAGCGCGTCGGTGGAACCCTGTTCGGCCCACTCGTTCGGACTGCGACGGTCGCCGATCGCCGGGTACAGGTACTCGGTCTGCATCAACTCCAGCGTCTGTGAACTGCCGAGATAGTGCCCGGGACCATTGAGACAGACATCTTTGATGGTCTCGAAGGACAATCGCTCCTCGTTGACCTCGATTCCTTTGATCGTGCGCTGCGTGGCACCGATGATGTCGTTGTCGATCACCAGACTCTCGAGCGAGAAGCCGAGCAGACTCGCGTGCATGCCAGCCGATTCATAGATGAGATTGGCGCCGGAGTTGCCGACCAACGCATGATTGAGAGCCTTTTCGCCGGCGGACTGCGCATCGGCGACCTTGGAGTCGGTCATGCCCGAAGCCGTGCCGATCGTCAGGTCGTAGAAATTGCCCATCTGACCGGCCGCGGCCGAGAGCAGCGCCTGCTCCGGACTGCCGCCCGACATCGCACCGGTGCGCAGATCGGAAACGAAACACCAGGTACCAAAGATGGCAGGCGCACCCGGCTTGATCGCGTTGACGTACACGATGCCTGCGAGCACTTCGGCCACTTCTTGCGCAAGCGCACCGGCGAGTGCCGCCGGAGCCGTGGCACCGGCCTGCCCCGCCGACAGCAAGAGCACCGGCATGCCGCCGCGCACCGCCATCTCGAGACATCGACAGGCATCGGCCGCGAATTTCATCGGCGGCACGACGAAGCAGTTGGACTGGCTGACGAAGGGGCGCTCACGCCACTTGTCTTCGCCGCCGGCGATCGCATGCAGCATTTGCAGCGAGGCTTCGAGATGATCCGGATGGACCCAACTACTGCCCACGTGCTTGGTGGTGCTGCTGACCGAGGCGTAGCAGGTGTTGAAATCCATTTCGTACGGATCGGGAATGTCGCGCGGCACGACGGCGCGCTGGAAGAAATGGATGTGCTCCATTTGATCGACCACTCGCCCGATGTCGTAGAGGTCGCGGATGGTTGACTCGCGATAGCTGCCCGAGGCATCCACCATGTTGACCGCGGCGCCTGCCGTGCCGAAGTAGGCGCGCTTCTCCCAGGGTTCGAGATCGTGGCGCGGATCTTGTCCGTGCAGGGTGAATTTGCGGCCAGCCTTGGCCACCATGTCTTCGACCAGCGAGCGCGGAAAGAGCAGTCGCCCCGTATCGCTCATTTCGCAGCCGGCCGCCGTCATGATCTCGATGCCCGACTCGGTGGCGTCGGCGAGCCCGACCTCGGCAAGCAGCCGTAGCGCGGTCTGGTGGATCTGATCGATACCGTGCTGGGTCAGCGGCTGGAAACGGCCGCTTTGCATACCGGGGCGCACCGGGCGCAAGTGATCGGGCAAGGGACCAGAGCGCTGAGCTCTGCGGGCATCGCGACCAGAGGGGCGCCGGGCGGTCTGCGGTTCGCTCACTTTAATCTCCACCAGAGGAATTGCCGGGTAGTATCTCATTTATCCATTCAGATAGAGCGCTTGCATCCCGATGCCCGACACCGATTCGCTGCTTCACCTGCGACCCGATACCGAAGTCTCCGCAAGAAAGTTCGGGGTGCCGCTCGACATGATGGTGCCGGCCTTCAGCCAACGCTCCGAATACGTGCCCGAGATCGACCCGGCATACCACTTCGACCCCGACACCACCCTCGCCATCCTCGCCGGCTTCGCCCACGATCGCCGCGTGATGGTTCAGGGCTATCACGGCACGGGCAAATCGACGCATATCGAGCAGGTTGCCGCGCGACTCAACTGGCCGTTGATCCGGATCAATCTCGACGGTCACGTGAGCCGCATCGATCTTGTCGGCCGCGACGCCATCGTGGTGACGGACGGCAGACAGGTCACCGAGTTTCGCGAGGGGCTGCTGCCTTGGGCAATCCAACGACCGGTCGCACTGTTGTTCGACGAGTACGACGCAGGGCGGCCCGACGTGATGTTCGTCATCCAGCGCGTGCTCGAATCGAGTGGCAAGCTGACGCTCCTCGATCAGAACCGGGTGATCACACCGAACCGTTTTTTCAGACTCTTCGCCACCAGCAATACCATCGGACTCGGCGATTCCTCGGGTCTTTATCATGGCACGCAGCAGGTGAACCAAGGGCAGATGGATCGCTGGTCGATCGTCGCCGTGCTCAATTACCTGCAACACGACGTCGAAGCCGCAATCGTCGGCGGCAAAGTCCCAGGCTATGAAGACCGCGAAGGTCAACGCCACATCAAGGCGATGGTCCGGGTGGCCGACATGACCCGCAATGCATTCATGAACGGCGACATCTCTACCGTGATGAGCCCGCGCACCGTCATCACCTGGGCGCAGAACGCGAAAATCTTTGGTGATCTCGCCTTGGCGTTCAAGGTCAGCTTTCTCAACCGCTGCGATGAACTCGAGCGTCCGACCATCGCCGAGTTCTATCAGCGTGCGTTCGGTGTCGAGCTGTCGCTCGGCTCGTCACAACTCAAGGTGCTCTAGCGCATATGACCCACCGTATCCTGTCGAAGAATCGCCCGTGGGCGTTAGCGATGCTCGCCGCCGCACTCGCATCGAGCGCCATCGCCTCGCCGGCGTCCACCGCGGCGTCCGAGCTCACGCCGTTACAAGCCAAAGCCCGCGAAATGTTCGCGCGCGTGATCGGCTTCAAGAGCATCGCGCCGGGATACGAAACGCCGCAGCTCGTCGACTATCTCGCAGGCGAATTGCGTGCCGCGGGTTTCGAAGAAAAAGACATGCTGCGCGGGCGGCTCGAGGAGACCGCCTATCTCGTGGTGCGTTACCGCGGCCAGCCACCCGCCGGTACGGCGCCGCGCAAGCCGGTCTTGCTGTTGTCGCACCTCGACGTCGTACCCGCGCTCAAGGAACACTGGAAACGCGATCCGTTTCGACTCGATGAAGCGAACGGTTTTTTCTATGGTCGCGGCGCACTGGACATCAAACCCGGCGTCACCTCGCTCGTGATGCTGTTTCTGCGTTTGAAGCAAGAGAACTTCGTGCCGACGCGCGATCTCGTGATGGTGCTGAGCGGCGACGAAGAAACGACCGGCGCGACGACCGTCAAACTGCTCGAGGAGCACCGCGATTGGGTCGACGCCGAATACGCCCTCAACACGGACGCGGGGGGCGGCACCCTCGATCACGAGGGACGCGCGCGTTCGTACAACATCCAGACCGCGGAAAAAACCTACGCCAGCTACAAACTGAGCGCCTACAACCCGGGCGGCCACAGTTCGCAACCCCGCGCAGACAACGCCATTTACGAACTCGCCGATGCCTTGAAGTCCGTACAGACCTATCAGTTTCCCGTGCAGTGGTCGGATACGACGCTCGGCTTTTTCAAGGCGACCGGCGCCATCACGGACGGCCCGCTGGGCGCCGCCATGCGCAACTTCGCGGCGAATCCCGGCGATGCGAGCGCGGCCGCAGAACTCGCCAAGCACCCGGTGTACATCGGCGCGACGCGTACCACCTGCGTCGCCACCATGCTGCGCGCGGGGCATGCCGAGAACGCTCTGCCGCAGCAGGCGAGCGCCACGGTCAACTGCCGGATTTTCCCGGGCGTCACACCGCAGGCGATTCGCGACGCCCTGCAAAAAGTCGTCGGCGAGCGCATCGAGGTAGAGACCCTCGACAACCCGCGTTACAGCGACGCCTCGCCGCTACGCCAGGATGTCGTCGATGCCGTGACCGCGGCTGTACACGCGCGGCACCCGGGAATTCCGATCATTCCCATCCAGGAATCGGGCGCGACCGATGGACTTTTCTACCGTGCGGCGGGCATTCCGACCTATGGCATCAGCGAAACCTTCATCCGCAACGAAGATCAGTTCGCGCACGGTCTCGACGAGCGCATCCCGGTCCAATCGTTTTACGAGGGACTCGAGCATTGGTACCGCATCGTGCAGACCCTCTTCGGCCCGGCACCGAGCGTACCCCGTGCGATGTTGATCGACTGCGGCCGCTTGATCGATGGCGTCTCCGACACCGTTCGCGAGCAGCAGCGTCTGCGAATCGAAAACGAGCGCATCGTTGCCGTGGAACCGATCGCGGCCGGCGAGCTCTCTTCAAAGATAACGCCACGGGCGGCGTCCTATCTCGATTTGCGCGCGCACACTTGCATGCCGGGCCTGATCGACCTGCACACGCACCTGACCGATCTTCCGGAAAACACCGTCGATTTTCGCATCTATCCGCGACGCAGCCCGGAAGATCATCTCAAGCTCGCAAGGCCCAATGCCGCGGCCACGCTGCTGGCGGGCTTCACGAGCGTCCGTGATGTCGGGGGTTACGTCGGCGGACTCGATCGCGAGTTGCGTGACGAAATAAATACCGGCCGCACGCCGGGCCCTCGCATGCAAGTCGCGATCGGCTATCTGACCATCTCGGGCGGAGGCGGCGACATGCTGCTACCCGGTTTCCCGCGACGCGAAGCACTCACGCCGCTCGCTCGCCTGCGGCGCGGCGTCGCCAAAGGTCCTGAGGCGTTCGCCGCACGGGCCCGCAGCTTCCTCGACGACGGCGCCGACGTACTCAAAATAATCGCCTCGGGTGCAGTCCTGTCACCGGGCGGCGTACCGGGCTCGCCCGAGATGCAGCCCGAAGAAATCGCGGCGGTTGCCAACGAAGCCCATGCGCGCGGCAAGCGACTCGCAGCCCATGCACATGGCGCGCGTTCGGTCAAAGAAGCCATCCGCGCAGGCGCCGATACGATCGAGCACGCCTCGCTCATCGACGAAGAAGGGTTACTGCTGGCGCGCGCGAAGAACGTCGCGCTGGCGATGGACGTCTACAACGGCGATTACATCGATACCGAGGGTCGTCGACAGGGCTGGCCGGCCGAATTCCTGAAAAAAAACATCGACACCACCGAAGCGCAGCGCCGCGCCTTCACGCGTGCCGTGCAACTTGGCGTGCCCATCGTCTTTGCCACCGACGCCGGCGTGTATCCGCATGGGCTCAACGCGCGGCAGTTTCGCATCATGGTCGAACGTGGCATGACGCCGATGCAGGCGATCAAATCGGCGACCGGTACCGCAGCGCGCTACATGGGCTGGGATGACCGCGTCGGCGCGCTGCTGCCCGGTCGCTACGGCGATCTCGTGGCGGTTCGCGCCGATCCGTTGCGGGACGTCAGCGTGCTCGAGCGTATCGACGTCGTCGTCAAAGGCGGCAGGGTGATCAAAAGTGCCGGGGTCGTCAGCGGCGACGCGCTAGCCCGGAACACGGCGACGGCGCAGTCGGGCACGTGATCCGTCGCGTCCTCGTCGGCATCGCCGGTATCGTCGCCGCGTGCGTCGCGCTCGGCGCCGAGCCTGCGCCGATGCCCTTGCGCGTCATGACCTTCAACGTTTGGTACGGCGGCGAGCAAGTGAACTTCGCGAGCGTTGCCGAGGCGATCCGCGCGAGCAACGCCGACGTGATCGGCATTCAGGAGCCCGAGGGCAACCTGCGCAAACTTGCTGCGGCGGCGGGATACGCGCACGCCGACACTCGCCACAACTTGATTTCGCGCTATCCCCTTTTCGATGCCGATCTGCATGCTTGGGTGATGGTCCGTCCGGGCGAAGTGATCGCCGTGGCGAACACGCATCTGAGCAGCGATTTTTATGGGCCCGAGTCGGTGCGCGATGGCGCGACGCTCGAGCGAGTACTCGCCGACGAGGATCGCAGCCGTGTCCCCGAAACGCGCTCCCTGCTGAAGCTTGCCGATCTGCCCGCCAACACCCCTATTTTTTTGACCGGCGATTTCAACACCCCCTCGCATCGCGACTGGACGGCGCCGCTGCAAGGCCGGCGTCCGCAGGCGATTCGCTATCCGATCGAGTGGCCCGTGACGCGAATGCTCGAGAATGCCGGGTTTCGTGATTCCTTCCGCGAGGTTCACCCCGATCCGGCGGAGCGCCCCGGCTTCACCTGGACGGCAGGCATGCCGCACCCATACATCCGACCGCGCGAGACCCGCGATCGCATCGATTTCGTGTGGACGAAGGGCCCCGTCGAATCGCTGCGCAGTGAGCTCGTGGGCGAACCCGGCGGCGACGGCGTCGATGTCGCCATCAACCCCTACCCGAGCGACCATCGCGCCGTCGTCTCGACTTTTCGCGTGGTACCTACCGTGGCGCCCGCGCTCGTCAGTGTCACGCCGCGCATCGTCAACAAAGGCGAGGATGCGCTGGTGCGCGGTCATGATCCGCGCTCGGAGGGCTGGCGCGTCGCGATCGTGCGGGCGGGCGGCGCAGCCGCGAATGCGACGCTGCGGCTCGAGGAGCCGGTCACGGCCTGGCGACCGGCGGGACGCTTCGCCACACGCAGCTTCCCGAGCGGCGAATACGATGCGATTCTGCTCGGTGAGGACAACAAAGAAATCATCCGTCATCGCTTCGCCATTCGCGACCCGGCGTTGCCGGTGCAACTGTCGATACCCGTGAGCGGTACCCGCGGCGGCGAACCCCTGCGCGTGCGGTGGTCGAACGGGCTCGGCAACAAACACGACTCGATCGGTCTGTTTCGCAGCGGCGCAGCCGTTGGTGACGCGCTCGTTCGCGGCGATCTCGATGCGCGCTACGCGGGCGAAATCAGCCTCGCGACGCGCACCGCGGACGGACCCCTCGCCCCCGGCCTCTACGAACTGCGCTTCCTGCGCGATGATTCGCAGACGGTCGAGGCCACCCTGCCCTGCCGGTTGTTCTGAGTCGACGGACGAAGCGAGGCCGCATGTCGGAGGGTGGTTTGGTTTCGAGGCGCAGTCGGCACACCCGCAGGGCCGAGCGTAGTCAGCAAGGCCTGGCGAAGCTCGCCTACATCCAACGGAAAATTCCGGTGGTCGATTTGCTGCACACCGAGGCCATCGAGATCATCGAGCACAACGCCGAGACGATCCTGCAGGAAATCGGCATCGAGTTCCGTCGTGATCCGCCTTCCCTGCAACTCTGGCGCGAAGCGGGCGCCGATGTGCGGGGCGAGCTCGTGCGCTTGCCCCGCGGCCTCTGCCGCAAACTGCTCGAAAGCGCCCCAAAGATTTTTGAGGTGCATGCCCGCAACCCCGCCAAGTCGGTGCAGATGGGCGGCGACGCCACGGTGTTCGCGCCGGTCGGCGGACCACCCTTCGTCACCGATCTCGATCGCGGTCGACGCTATGCCACCCTCGAAGATCTGACCAATTTCATCAAGCTCGCCCACACCGCGCCAGCCATTCATTTCATGGGCGGCAGTGCCTGCGAGCCGATGGACATTCCGCCGGGCAAGCGGCACCTCGACGTTCAGTACGCCTACTTTCGCCATAGCGACCAAGCCTGCGAGGGCACGCCGGAAACGCCGGGCCACGCAGCAGATGCCATCCGCATGGCGCAAATTTTGTTCGGCCACGAATTCGTCGACTCGCATGCCGTGCTGCTCGGCAACATCAACTCGAATTCGCCGCTCACCTTCGATGGCCGCATGCTCGGGGCGTTGCGAGAATTCGCCGCCCACAATCAGGGCACCATCGTAGTGCCGGCAGTGCTCGCCGGAGCGATGGGGCCGGTCACGCCTGCCGGCTGCATGGCGGAAATTCTCGCTGAAACCTTGGCAGGCATGGCACTCACGCAGCTCGTCAGGCCGGGCGCACCGGTGATCATGGGCTCTTTCGTCGGCGCCGTATCCATGCGCTCGGGTGCGCCCACGTTCGGCACGCCGGAAGCGACGCAGATGATCTTCGCCACCGCTCAGCTCGCGAGACGACTCGGCATCCCCTGTCGCAGCGGCGGTTCGCTCTGCTCGTCAAAGATTGCCGACGCACAGGCCGCCTACGAGAGCGCGCACACCTTGTTGCCGACGCTGCTCGCCGGCGTGCACCTCGTCACCCACGCGGCGGGTTGGCTCGAGGCCGGGCTCGTCGCCGGCTACGAAAAGTTCGTCATGGATGCCGATCAGCTTGCCATGATGCAAGCACTCGCTGCCGGCATGGATTTCAGCCCGCGGGGCCAGGCGATGGATGCCATACGCGAAGTCGGTCCGGGCAGCCATTTCCTCGGTAGCTCGCATACGCTTGCCAACTTCGAGACGGCGTTCTACCAATCGACCATCGCCGATTATTCCTCGTTCGAGCAATGGTCGAGCGAGGGCAGTCTGACCGCCGAGCAACGCGCCAACGGCGTATGGAAAAAAATGCTGCGCGAGTACGTCGATCCGGGTCTCGATCCGGCGCGCGACGAAGCGCTGCAAGAGTTCATGGCCCGACGCAAATCAGAGCTCAGTGACGCGGTGGAGGAAGATTGAAACCCGCTGGGCCCTTCGCCAAAACTGCAGCACCCTTCGCCAAACCGGCCGCACCACGCCCGTTCGAGCGGGTGCTCGCGGAGGCAACGCGTGCCCTGGCCGGGGACACCGATCTGCGCGTGATCTTCGGGCCCTCCGGACCCCGTCTCGAAGGCGATCGCATCCTGCTGCAACCGACGCCCGAGAACCCCTCGGCCGAAGCGCTGCTGCTGGCCCGTGGCCAAGCCGATCGACTCGCGCTGCGCCATGCGCATCATGATCCGAAGGTGCATGCGCGCTACAGACCATCGGGCTATCGCGCCCGAGCACTGTTCGATGCGCTCGAAGACGCGCGCTGTCTGTCGTTGGGCGCTCGCGATCTTGCCGGCGTCAACGCCAACCTCGCCGCGGTGCTGCAAGATGAGCTGCGTCGCAGCAACATTCTGCGTGGCCCCGGCGACAACACGGAGGCCATGGCGCAGGCGCTGACTTTACTGCTGCGCGAGCGGCTAGCGGGAATCCGGCCCCCGCCGGAGGCCGAGGCGCTGGTGGCGCGCTGGCAGCCATTCTTCGAGAAGCGCGCGGTCAACAGCCTGCAGCGACTTACGCAACAGGCGTTCGACCAAGAAGCCTACGCGCTAGAACAACATCAACTCTTGCGGGCACTCGGCCTCGGTCACGAGATCACGATACCAGCGCCCGGCGCTCCACCCCCCGTTTCTGCAGCCGCGACGCCACCGGCACCGGCGCGGGTCAAACTCCGCGGCGGCGATGCCGCCGACGGCAAGGTGCAGGAGGCCAAAGAAATCGCCGAAGAAGACGAGCCAGACATCGAGCCGCAGCGACCCGCGGGCGAGACGCGCTCGCCGCAAGCCAAGGACCCCGCCGAAGACGCACTCGAAGATTCGCCGACCGGAAATCGGCTAAGTCGCTTAGGTGATGGCGACGCCAGTCATCCGAATCGCAGTTACCGAATCTACACGCGCGCCCACGATGAAATTCTCGAGGCGACCGAGCTCGCCAGCGGCGAAGAGCTGCTGCGATTGCGCGCGGTGCTCGATGAGCAAACGCGGCAGCTACCGGGTATCGTCGCCCGTCTCGCGCGCAAGCTCGAACGCGTACTGCGCGCCCAGCAGCGGCGGCGCTGGAACTTCGATCTCGAGGAAGGCGTTCTCGACGCCGCGCGGCTTGCCCGAGTACTCACCGACCCGCTGGTGCCACTCGCTTTCAAGCAGGAGAGCGAAACGGAGTTCAAAGATACGGTAGTGACTTTGCTGCTCGACAACTCGGGCTCAATGCGCGGCCGACCCATCCTGCTGACCGCCTTGTGCGCCGATCTGCTGGCAAGAACCCTCGAGCGCTGCGGCGTCACCACCGAAATTCTGGGCTTCACCACCGTCGAGTGGGATGGAGGCAAGGCAAGACGCGACTGGATCGCCGCCGGCGCACCCAAGAATCCCGGTCGACTGACCGACCTGCGCTACATCATCTACAAGTCGGCAGATATTGCCTGGCGGCGCTCGCGCAGCCACCTCGGTCTTTTGCTGCGCGACGATCTGATGAAAGACAATATCGACGGCGAAGCCTTGTGGTGGGCGCATCAAAGATTGCTCGCACGGCCCGAGCAGCGTCGCATCCTGATGGTGATCTCCGACGGCGTGCCGCTCGAACAAACCACCTTGTCGGTGAACCCGGGCGGCTACCTCGACCAGCACCTGCGTCAGGTGATCAAATGGATCGAGGAGCGCTCGCCGGTGGAACTCGCGGCCGTGGGTATCGGACACGAGGTGGGCGACTACTACTCGCGCGCCATGGCGATCGGCAGCGTCGAGGATTTGGGCCCCGCCATGATCGGCAAGCTCGCCGAGTTGTTCGCGCCGCGCTGACCGCGCCGCGCCGATTCAGCGGCAGCGCGCTCAACCGGCAGCGCGATTACTTGAGTTCGTCGGGGAACCCGGGTGCCCGCAAATCGGTCCCGAGCGCGTCCTCGAGCAGCTTCACGATCTGCGTCGACTGCGCTTCACCGCCGTACTGCGAGCGGCCGCGCCGAAAAATTTGCTCGGTCAATCCGGCGAGCTCCAGCGGTACGCCGAACTTGCGGCCGTACTCGTAGGCGAAGCCGAGATCTTTGCAGGCCAGATCCATGGTGAAATTGATGTTGTAGCTGCCGTTGAGAACGAGCTGGCTTTCGGTTTCGTGAACGAAGCTCGTACCCGAGCTCGCCTTGATCGCATGAAACGCCTGCGCGAGATCGAGCCCGCCGCGCTTGGCCAGCATCAGCGCCTCGCCGGCCGCCACCAGATGAATGAACGCCAGCATGTTGGTGATGACCTTGATCACGCTCGCCTTGCCGAGCTCGCCCATGTAGAAAATCTGCCCGCCCATCGCCTGCAGCGCGGCGCGGTGGCTCTCGAACACGGCCCGCTCGCCGCCCACCAAGACCGTGATTTTGCCGGCTGCCGCCAAATGCACGCCGCCCGTCACCGGACACTCGAGCGTCGAGACGCCGCGCTCTGCGGCGATTGCCGCCACGCGCTTGATCTCGCGCTCGTCGGTGGTGCTCATCTCGATCCAGGTGCCGCCTTTGCGCAACCCCTGCAGCACACCGTCCGGCCCGGTCAGCACCGCGTTGGAGGCTGCGGGTGACGGCAAACAAGTGATCACGCAGTCCACCTGCTCGGCGAGCGCGCGTGGCGAATCGGCCCAAATGCAGCCGGCATCGAGCAGCGACTGCGCAGCCTCGCGATGCAGATCGTTGACGACGACCGTGAAACCCGCGCGACGCAGACTTGCCGCAAGATGCTTGCCGAGATTGCCAAGACCAATGTATCCGTACTTCACTTGCGTGCTCCTCTTCAAAGTTTTGCGCAGCGATATTCGGCGCGAGCCAGCCACTGCGGGTTGACCTCGACGCCCCAACCGGGCTCGGCGGGAATCTGCACGTGCCCGTCGATGACCCGATACGGGTCGCCGAGAAAAAGCTCCTGCTGCCAAGGGTAGTAATCTGCGCCCTCGATCGACAGCTCGAGATATTTCCCGGCGTTCGGGATCGCTCCGAGCAGATGCATGGTGCACATCGTCACCAAAGAAAGATTGGCGCTGTGCGGCGTCACTGGCAGACCGGCGGCCGCTGCCATGCGCGCCACCGTCAGCGTGCGCGTCAGACCGCCCATGTACATGACGTCGGGCTGCACGATATCCACCGCGCGCATGTCGATCATGCGTTGCCAGGTCGCAAGATCGAAATCCTGCTCACCGCCCGTGACGTCGAGTGACAAGGCTGCAGTCACTTGCCGCGTCTGCTCGAGATGCCAGTAGGGACACGGCTCTTCGTAGTGACCGATTCCTTCGGCTTCGAGCAACTGCCCGACCTCGATGGCGCGTCGCGGCGAGTAGCCGCTGTTCGCATCGACGAGCTTGTCGATTCCCGGCCCCAAGGCGCGCGACACCGTGGGCACGATCTCCTCGGTACGACCCGGCCACTCGTCGACGTCGCGACCACACTCGGCAGCCACGCGCCATTTGAAGGCCGTGAAACCGAACTCATCGCGCAGGCGCACGAGGCGCTCGGCCTCCTCGCGGGGCGTGATGTCTCGCTTCATCGACGACGCATAGGCCCGCAGGCGCCCGGGCTTGCCACCGAGCAACTCGACCACGGGCTTGCCCGCCACGCGCCCGTGCAGATCCCAGAGCGCGGTATCGAGGCCCGCGAGTGCGCGGCAGCGATAGCTGCCTGGGAACTTGTGCTCTTTCTCCTCGACGCGATCGATCAAGGCCTGAATGTCCTGGGCCTCGCGACCGAGCACCCAAGGCGCCACCTGCCGGTGGAACACGGTGGCCGTGATGTCGGCGTTGTAGGTCGACGTCTGACCCCAGCCGATGGCGCCGGCATCCGACGTGACCTTCACGAAGCAGACGAACTCGTTGGCGTAGGTTTCGAGCTGGGTGATTTTCATCTTGGCGGCGGATGCTAGCCGACCACGCGAACGCCGCACCACCACGACCACGGTGGAATGCGACGCTCGCTTGCAAGATTGCGGCGCGCAGCTTGACTTGGAGCGACCTCGCGTCGTGGTCATAATCCGGCGCGGGGCAGAATCCACGAGGAGCAGCACAACTTGAGCGCATCGGCAAAACGCGTCGCCGTCGTCACCGGCGCAGCACAGGGTCTCGGCCGTGTGACTGCGCACCAACTCGCAGCAGCCGGCTACGACCTGCTGCTGCTCGATCTGCAACCGCTCGATTCCGTATTGCAGCAACTGCAGAGCGCGGGCCAGCGCGCGATCGGCCTCTCGGGTGATGTCGCCGACGAAACTTTCGTGACTGCGGCGGCCGCACGCCTGCGTGAAAATTTTGGCGGTGCCGACGTGCTCGTCAACAACGCCGGGATCAGCCAGATCATCCCTGCCGAAGATTTGACCGCGGCGCAATGGCGGCGCGTCATGGACGTCAACCTGCTCGGACCTTTTTTACTCTGTCGCGAATTCGGCAAACAGATGTTGCAGCGCGGGCGCGGCAGCATCGTCAACGTGGCCTCGGTCGCCGGCCTGCGCGCCGTCGCGCATCGCAGCGCGTACAACACGTCGAAGCACGGTCTGATCGGCCTCAGCCGCACGCTCGCCGCCGAATGGGGTGGTCGGGGCGTGCGCGTCAATGCGGTCTGCCCGGGCTGGATCAAAACCGAGATGGACGAAGCCGATCAGGGCTCGGGCAATTACACCGACGCCGACATCATCGATCGCGTGCCGATGGCGCGCTTCGCGAAGCCCGAAGACATTGCCGCCGCGATCGTGTTTCTCGCCGATGAACGCAGCGGGTTCATCAACGGCGTCAGCTTGCCGGTCGATGGCGGCTGGACGGCGGACATCGGCTGGGAATCGCTGCGACGCAAGACCCGCACACGGAGCAATGCAAACCATGACTGAGGCAGACCCGGGATCCACCGCTGCGGCACCGGCCGCCGATCGACGCGGGCGCAGGCGCGGTGCCGCACAGAGCGTCGAAGCTCCGGCGCGCCAGGCGCGCTACCGGCACCTCGTCAATCCGTTCGAACCGCTCAAAGTATTCTCGGACGACCAAGTAGCCGCCATTCACGCCAGCGCGCTGACGCTACTCGAAAATCAGGGCATGCGGGTGCTGCTGCCCGAGGCCCGTGAGGCCTACCGTCGTGGCGGCGCACAAGTCGATGAGTCGACACTGACCGTTCGACTCGATCGCGGACTGGTCGAGCAGTGTCTGAAGATGGCGCCGCGCGAAATCGTCATGCGTGCCGCGAAGCCCGAGTTCGACATGCCCGTCTGGGGCCGACACGTGATGTTCGCGCCGACCTCGGGTCCGCCGAACATCATGGACAGCGAGCGCGGCAAGCGCGCCGGCTCGTTCGAGGACTTCTGCAATATCATCAAAATTTGCCAGAGCTTCGAGGTGCTGCATGGTCTCGGCGGACTCGTCGAGCCGCAAGATATCCCGGTGCAGTTCCGGCATCTCGAAACCACGCGCGCCATGCTGCTGATGTCGGACAAGATTCCCAAGGTCTATGCGCGCGGACCCGGACAGACCGTCGACAACTTCGAGATGATCCGTATTGCGTACGGACTCTCGGTCGAAGAATTCCAATCGCGGCCCTGCGTCACGACGATCATCAACACCAATTCACCCTTGCAGCTCGACATCCCGATGGCCAACGGCATCATGGACTACGCCGCCGCGGGTCAGGTGCTGATCATCACGCCGTTCACGCTCGCCGGCGCCATGGCACCGGTGACGATTGCAGGTGCGCTGACCCTCGCCCACGCCGAAGCCCTCGCGGGTCTCGCGCTGGCGCAAATCATTCGCCCTGGCGCACCCATCATTTACGGCAGCTTCACCTCGAACGTCGACATGAAGTCGGGTTCGCCGGCGTTCGGCACCCCCGAATACGTCAAAGCCGCCTTCGGCGCAGGACAGCTCGCACGCCATATCGGTTTGCCGTGGCGCTCTTCGAACGCGACCGCCTCCAATTGTCCCGATGCCCAGTCGGCCTACGAATCGGAAATGAGTCTCTGGGGTGCACTGCTGGGCGGCTGCAATTACATCCTGCATGCGGCCGGCTGGCTCGAAGGAGGTCTGACCACCTCCTACGAAAAATTCATTCTCGACATCGAGATGCTGCAGATGTTCGCCGAGGTGTTCCAGCCCGTCGGGGCGGGCACCGAAGACATCGCACTCGATGCGATCGCCGAAGTGGGCGCCGGCGGTCATTTCTTTGGGTGTGCACACACCATGGCGCGCTATCGCAATGCCTTCTACGCACCGCTGGTCTCGGATTGGCAGAACTTCGGTCAGTGGCAGGCGGCGGGCGCCAAGACGGCGACCGAGCGCGCCTCGGAAATCTGGCGTCAAACGGTCGATGCCTACCAGCCGCCACCCCGCGATCCCGCGATCGTCGAAGCTCTCAACGATTTCGTCGCGCGGCGCACCGCCGAAGGCGGCGCCCCTCCCGTCAGCTGATCGCAGCAAACAAAACAGCGGAACCTCAAGTCATGAAAAATCAGGCAAAAGTAGTCGTGATCGGCGGTGGCGTGGTCGGCGTCAGCGTGCTTTATCACCTGACCAAGGCCGGCTGGCGCGACGTCATGCTGATCGAACGAGCCGAACTCACCTCGGGTTCGACCTGGCACGCCGCAGGCGGCATGCACACCGTCAACGGCGACCCGAACGTCGCGAAGTTGCAGCAGTACACCATCAATCTGTACCGCGAGCTCGAGCAGATCTCGGGTCAGTCCTGCGGTCTGCACATCACGGGCGGACTGATGCTCGCCGGCACGCCGGAGCGGCTCGACTGGCTGAAGATGACCGTGGCGCGCGGGCGCTATCTCGGCATGGATCTCGAACTGATCGACATGACCGAAACCAAAAAGCGCTTTCCGCTGCTCGACGAGAAACATTTCGTCGGTGCGATCTACGACCCCATCGAAGGTCACGTCGATCCGTATGGCGTCACCCACGCCTACGCCAAGTCCGCGCAAATCGGCGGCGCCGAAATCGTTCGCCAGAATCGCGTGGTCGATCTCAAACAGCGCGCCGACGGCAGTTGGGACGTGATCACCGAGCACGGCAACGTGCATGCCGAGCACGTCGTCAACGCCGGCGGACTTTGGGCGCGCGAGGTCGGGCGCATGGTCGGCCTCGAGTTGCCGATCCTGGCGATGGAGCACCAATACATCATCACCGACGATCTGCCAGAGCTCGCCGGCCAGCCCGAGCTGCTGCATGTCATCGACTTCGAAGGTGAAATCTACATGCGCCAGGAGCGCGGTGGCGTGTTGCTCGGCACCTACGAGCGCGCGGGCGTACCCTGGTCGACGCGCACCACGCCTTGGGATTTCGGACAGGACCTGCTGCCCAACGACCTCGAGCGCATCGCACCCAGTCTCGAAGTCGGCTTCAAACATTTCCCGCGACTCGGCGAAGTCGGTATCCGCAAGATCGTCAACGGCCCCTTCACTTTCGCACCCGATGGCAACCCGCTCGTCGGCCCGGTTCCGGGACTGCGAAATTTTTGGGTGGCTTGCGGTGTCATGGCAGGCTTCAGTCAGGGCGGCGGCGTCGGTCTCGCGCTCGCGCACTGGATGGTGGATGGCGACCCCGGCGCAGACATCTGGGGCATGGACGTCGCGCGCTACGGCGAATGGGCGACCCGTCGCTATACGAACGTCAAAGTTCGCGAGAACTACTCACGGCGTTTCCGCATTCGTTTTCCGAACGAAGAACTGCCGGCTGCACGGCCGCTCAAGACCACGCCGATTTACGATCGGCTGCAGACGGAGAATCCGGTCTGGGGCGATTACTGTGGACTCGAACATGCGCTGTGGTTTGCGCCCAAGGGCAGCGATGCCCGCGAGGACGTGACCTTCCGTCGCTCCAACGCCCATCAGCACGTTGCCGCCGAATGTCGCGCGGTACGCGATGCCGTCGGCATGATAGAGATCTCGAATTACGGCAAGTTCGAAGTCACCGGTCCCGACGCCGAGCGCTGGCTCGCTCGGATCATGGCCAACAAAGTTCCGGCCAACGGGCGCGTGGCGCTGACGCCGATGCTCAATGAAAACGGCAAGTTGATCGGCGATTTCACCATGTGCCGTCTCGGCGCTGAGCGCTTCCTGTTGGTCGGCACATATGCTGCAGAGCGTTTTTATCAGCGCTGGTTCGAAGCTCGCCTCGCAGGGTTCAAGGTCCAGGTGCGCGCCTGCGCGATGGAATGGCTGGGGCTCTCCATCGCCGGGCCCGCCTCGCGGGAGCTCCTGCAATCTTTGGTCGACGAGGATCTTGGCACCAAGGCGTTTCCGTTCATGTCCTTTGGCGCGATGGATGTCGGACTGGTGCCAGCCCTGGTGGGCCGACTCTCCTTCACCGGCGATCTCGGCTACGAGATCTGGGTCAAGAGCGAGTTCCACCGCGAACTCCACGAACGCCTGGTCGCCGCCGGAAAGCCGCTCGGCCTCCGGCACTTCGGCGGCCGTGCGCTGAACTCCATGCGCATGGAAAAAAGTTTCGGCAGCTGGGCGCGCGAGTACCGGCCGATCTACGGCCCCTTCGAAGCCAACCTCGATCGCTTCGTCGATCTCAAGAAAGCCGATTTCGTCGGTCGCGCAGCAGCGCTCGCCGAGAAGAGCTCGGGCGGCCAAAGAAAACTGATCACCCTCGATATCGACGCCAAAGATTGCGATGCGATCGCCGATGAGCCGATTTGGCTCGATGGCCGCGTCGTCGGCTGGGTCACCTCGGGGGCCTATGGCCACTCGGTAGGCAAGTCGCTCGCTCTCGGTTACGTCGATCGCGAATCGGCAAAGGCGACCACGGGTTTCGAAGTCGAGCTCATCGGTGATCGTCGTGCCGCAGTGCGACTCGAAAGCCCGGCCTTCGATCCCTCGGGACAGCGCATGCGCGCATGAGTAGCTCCGCCTACGCCGCCCTGCTCGCCCGCCTGCGCAAAGGCGAGGCCGTATTGCTCGACGGCGGCGTGGGCACCGAGATCCAGCGGCAAGGCGCACCGATGAGCACTGCGCTCTGGTGTGCCGAGGCGAATCTCACCCATCCGCAGACCGTACGCGCCGTCCACGAAAGCTATCTCGATGCCGGCGCCGAGATCATCACCGCCAACACCTTTGCCAGCAGTCCGCTGCTACTCGATCATTTCGGCCGCCTCGACGACATGGAGCGGATCGATGCGATAGCAATTTCCTTGGCGCTCGAGGCGGCGACGAAGCGGCGTGCCAAGGCCGGCGGCGAAATCGTGGTCGCGGGGTCCATGTCGACCATGCGGCCGACGGTACCCGGCTCCGATCGCACGCAAACCGAGAGCAGCTGGAACCAGGGCACGGCGCGTGCCCTGTTTGCCCGCAAGGCCGCGAGCCTGCGCGCGGGCGGCTGCGCGCTCATCCTCATGGAAATGATGCGCGATCTCGATTACTCGCTCTGGGCCTGCGAGGCCGCGATCGCCTGCGGCCTGCCCGTGTGGATCGGGATTTCGGTCGAGCGCGGGCTCGACGGCCAGCTACATGGGTTCGGCCGGCCCGACACCGATCTCGCCGCCGTCGCCGCAGGACTCGCGGCTTTGCAGGCCGACGCGATGGCCATCATGCACACTTCGCTCGACGACACGAGCGAGGCTCTCGCCCTGTTACGAAATCATTGGAGCGGCCCCATTGCGGTCTATCCCGAGTGCGGCCGCTACGCGGCACCGAACTGGCAATTCATTGGCGTCGCAACCCCCGAGGACTACGCACAACAAGCATGCGGCTGGCGCGCACTTGGCGCGCACGCCCTGGGCGGCTGCTGCGGCGTCGGTCCCGACCACATCGCCGCCCTCTACGAGGCCCACCGCAGATGACAGGCCGCCGGACCCGGAACAAAATCAGACTGACGCGGGCGGGCAAGTGGACGCCGCTTCTGGATTCGCCCCCACCACCCCTGCTGCCCATAATTTTTGAATGGTGAGTTGCAAGCATGAGCGATAACTCGACAGCCAATTCGGGCGGCCGACGCCAGAGCGCGCGTGATGCCAAGCGTGCCGCACGCGCGGCGCGCGGCGCCGTCTCCTCGCCCTACATCGTGCGCAAGATCCCGCGCTTCGAGGTGTTGGGCGAAGAGGGTCTTGCCACCATCGAGGACAACGCCGACCGCATCCTCGAGGAGGTCGGTATCGACTTTCGCGAAGACCCCGAGGTACTCGACATCTGGCGCAAGGCGGGCGCACACGTCGACGGTGAGCGGGTGCGCATGCCGCGCGGCATGTGCCGCGAGTTGGTGCAAAAAAATGCGCCGCGCGAGTTCACCCAGCTGGCGCGAAATCCGGCCCGCGACGTGCGAATCGGCGGCGATGCCACGGTGTTCGTACCCGCCTATGGCTCGCCGTTCGTGCGCAATCTCGACGAGGGACGCCGCTACGCGCGAATCGAGGACTTCCGCAATTTCGTCAAACTCGCCTACATGGCGAATTCTTTGCATCACTCGGGTGGCACTATTTGCGAACCGGTCGATCTGCCGGTCAACAAGCGCCACCTCGACATGCTGTACAGCCACGTCAAGTACAGCGACAAGGCCTTCATGGGCTCGGTCACCGCCCCGGAGCGTGCGGCGGACTCGGTCGAGATGGCGAAGATCGCCTTCGCTGATCGCTACCTCGATCCGCTGACGGGCAAACCCAATACCGTGCTCGTCAGCCTGATCAACGTCAATTCGCCGATGACCTACGACGCGACCATGCTCGGCGCGCTCAAGGTTTATGCCAAGGCGAATCAGGGCAATCTGGTGACGCCGTTCATCCTCGCGGGCGCCATGGCACCGGTCACGGTGGCGGGCACCGCGACGCAGACGCTGGCCGAAGCCCTCGCCGGCATGGCGCTCGTGCAGCTGATCAATCCGGGCGCGCCCGTGATCTTTGGCAGCTTTGCCTCGTCCATGTCGATGCAATCGGGCGCGCCGACCTTCGGCACACCGGAACCCGCGCTCGTGCTTTACGTGATGGCGGCGCTCGCGCGTCGACTCGGCGTCCCGTTCCGTTCGGGCGGCGGCTTGTGCGCTTCAAAGATTGCCGATGCCCAGGCAGCATACGAGTCGGCACAGACGATGCTGCCCACCTGTCTCGCAGGCGTGAACTTCGTGCTGCACACCGCGGGCTGGCTCGAGGGCGGCCTCGCCATGGGCTATGAAAAATTCATGATGGACGTCGATCAGGCCGGCATGTTCCACACCATGCTGGCGGGGGTCGACGTGACGCCGAACGGGCAAGCCATGGATGCGATCGCCGAAGTGGGTCCGGGCAAGCATTTTCTCGGCTGTGCACACACGCAGGCCAACTTCGAAACGGCGTTCTACCGCTCACCACTCGCCGACAACAACAGCTTCGAGCAATGGGACGCCGAAGGCGCCCTCGACATGGCGCAGCGCGCCAACCGTCAGTACAAAAAACTGCTCGAAGAATACGTCGCGCCGCCGCTCGACCCGGCGATCGACGCAGCGCTGCTCGACTTCATGGAGCGTCGCAAGGCCTCGATGCCCGACTCGAACATCTGAGCCGAATGCGCAACGCCCGCGGCTGGGTTCGCGAGCCGGGCTTCGACCACGGGCTTTTAGGTTAGGATTCCCCGCCATGGGCGAAGCCGCGATCGCAAAGCTGCGCGAGTTGCTGCGCGAGCAACCGAACCATCCCGAAGCATGGCGCGCACTCGCCGATCAGTTGATGGCGATCGGCGAGACCGCCGAGGCCGATGCCGCCTACCTCGAGCACACGCGTTGCGCCGCAGGTCATCCCCAGTTGCAGGCGGCAGCAACCGCCATGCTGGAGAACGACATTCCGCGGGCCGAGTCGCTGCTCAAAAGTCATCTGAAACGAGCACCGACCGATGTGCCGGCGATCCGCATGCTCGCCGAAGTGGCGGTACGCTGCGGCGAGGAGGAAGCCGCCGAGCGCCTGCTGACTCGTTGCCTCGAGCTCGCACCGAACTTCACGGCTGCCCGCTACAACCACGCCATCCTGCTGCACCGTCGCAACAAGGTCACCGAGTGTTTGGCCGAAGTCGAGCGACTGCTTTGGGCGGACCCCCGCAACCCGAGCTACCGCAACCTGCACGCCGTGGTGTTGAGCCGCGTCGGCGACGTGCAGCGCTCGAGCGAGATCTACGCAAAACTGCTGCGCGAGTATCCGCGTAATGCCAAGGTGTGGCTGAGCTACGGCCACGTGCTCAAAACCGCCGGGCGGCGCGATGACTGCGTTACCGCCTATCGCAACTGTCTCGCCCTCGAACCCGCGCTGGGCGAAGCCTACTGGAGCCTCGCCAATCTCAAGACCTTCCGCTTCACCGACCAAGATCTGCAACACATGCGGCGGCACCTCGAGAACACAAGCCTCGAGACCTCGCACCGCGTGCACCTGCACTTCGCGATGGGTAAAGCCATGGAAGATACGGGTGATTACCGCGAGTCCTTCGCGCATTACGAGCGCGGCAACCGCTTGCAGCGCGAGCGCCAACCCTACGACGCGAAGCTCAACGCTCAGCGCATGCAACGCCTGAAGCGCGTGTTCACCCGCGAATTCTTTGCCGAGCGCTCGGCGGCAGGCCACGAGGCGGCCGATCCCATCTTCATCGTCGGCATGCCGCGCGCGGGCTCGACGCTGCTCGAGCAAATTCTCTCCAGCCACTCGGCCGTCGAGGGCACCTCGGAACTCCCCGATGTCATCGCTCTCGCCCGCGAGTTGCGCGCGCGAGCCGCCGACCCGGAGGGGGGTTATGCCTCGACCCTGGCCGCACTCACGCCCGCAGAACTGCGTGAACTCGGTGAGCGCTATCTGCACGGCACTCGCGTTCATCGCAAAACGACTCGTCTGCG